>OCVR010000001.1_pt1 | contig 283164 bp, 239 predicted proteins | sample 1539091 | NCBI WGS metagenome assembly OCVR01 (sample SAMEA3355530, study PRJEB22509) | marine metagenome | biome: marine; feature: coastal ocean; material: water | place: USA | collected 2010-08-07 | depth 16 m | reverse complement strand
ACTTCCGGCCTACGTCAGCCTCAAGGGGCAAGATATTCACTTTCCCTTCCGCGCAGACGACTGATACGCAGGCACTGTGAGGCTTCCAACGATTGACCACCTCGAGATTAACAGCACGACCTACGACTTTGAAGGTGAGCTTAAAAAGGCGCCACAAAGTCCGGCGAACCTGAAGGCGACCCCGGGCGATGAGTCAGTGAGCGTTGCCTTTACCGCCGGTGCGCCTTCCTCGGTTCACTGCCATAGCTCTTTATAGATTGAATCTATCGTACAACCAGACGGCATAAAAAATGATATCTGAGGGGGTTCGGTGGTGGCTGTAAGTACTCATCAGGCGATTCTAGCAATTTCGACCCGTTAACTTGTCGATACCTAGCCTGGCGCTACCTGCCACCCGTTACGTAGAGGCACTGGCCGGTAATCCAGCTAGCGGCCGGCGATGCCATAAAAACCACAGCGGCACCGATGTCCTCCACCTTGCCAAAGCGTTGCAAAGGTATACCCATATTTTTTTCCATCTCGGGCACCTGCTCTTCGCCTATGCCGGTAGACTCGTAAAAATTTTGCGTAGGCACGGGACCAGGCGCCACGGCATTTACCCGAATCTTGGGTGCCAACTCCACCGAAAGCGTCTCAGTGAGACTGTTCGTGGCCGCCTTGGCCGCAGCGTAAGGCCCATTTTTTTTCTGCGGGCCGAAGGCAGTTCTCGACGAGATGTTGATAATCACGCCACCGGCCTCATCCATACACTTTGCGGCAGCCGTCGAACCAGCCCAGACGGATTTCAAATTCAGATCTATCTGGGCGTCCCAGCGATCTTCGGGAGTGCGGGTAAGGTAACGCGGTGTAGCATCGGGCAGGCCACCGGCATTGTTGATCCAGATAGTTGGCGTACCGAGAAAGGCGGCAACCCGATCCCCCAGTGCATCGAGTTGCCCTGTAACAGTCACATCGGTCGGCACAGCGAAGCCCTTACGGCCGCGTTTCTCAATCTCACGCACAACATCTTTCAGATCATCTATGTTGCGCGAAGCTACGGCAACATCGGCACCGGCCTCGGCTAGGCAGAGCGCTATTCCACGGCCAATACCCTTACCACCGCCAGTTACCACTGCAACTTGCCCATCCAGGCGAAATGAATCAATAATAGCCATAAGCTGCTTACCCAATTTGATCGGCCATTAGTATGCAACAAAAAGGTACTGACAAGTTAACTCGAGGTCATGGGCTGGCCCGACGACCACAATACCCTGCAGCAAAAGCTGATAAGTACTGCAATGGTGAGTGACTATCGCAATTCGCGTCTATAGACTGCTTCGCCGCAAGCATCAAAACGCATTTTGGAGAATACATGGGAAAGTGGATAGCCAGGATTTTGGTAGTGATCGCCGTGGGCGCGGCTTTGCTATATGCCTCTGCAGACAAAGACACGCGTCGGCTTCTTGCCAACATACCTTTAGACAGGGACGCTCTATTCTGGTCGATACCGCAACGCGACGCTGCCTTCCGCGCCATGGACTGGCTACCCATTCTCGCAGAGGCAAGAGTTATTGCGGCCGGTGATAACACATACGCCCTGCTCCAGGGCAGTCCTATTGCAATCGATACCAACATTGAACGATATATGGCAGAGCAACGGACTGCGGGGCTGATCATCATTCAGGACGGCAAAGTAAGACTGGAACGATACGGGCTGGAGTTTGACGCCACTGGGAAATGGACAAGCTTTTCGGTAGCCAAGTCATTTACATCAACGATGGTAGGCGCCGCGATTAAAGACGGCTTTATCAAAAGCATAGATGACAAAGTCTCTGACTACATTCCGAACCTTAAGGGTTCTGCCTACGACGACGTTTCCATCGAACATCTTTTAACGATGACATCAGGAGTAAAGTGGAGCGAGGACTATGAAGATCCAAATAGCGACGTTGCCCTGTTCAATGAACACGAGCCAGAACCCGGCATAGACGCTACGGTCAGCTATATGCGCACTCTTCCGCGAGAGGCACCCGCTGGAAGCAAGTGGGCATACAAAACTGGCGAAACCAATTTGATCGGCGTTCTTGTGAGCGCAGCCACAGGGAAAAATCTCGCTGATTACCTGTCGGAAAAAGTATGGGCACCTTTTGGCATGGAAAAGGATGGAAGCTGGTTGTTAGGAGCAACAGGCCACGAAATCAGCGGCTGCTGCATACAGGCTTCCACCAGGGACTTTGCACGTTTCGGTTTGTTTATCCTGGGAGGCGCGAAAATAAACGGGGAAACAATTCTTCCCCCGGGCTGGATAGAAAGCGCCACAACAAAACGGGCTGAAATCGACTTTCCGGGCAGAGGCTATGGCTACCAGTGGTGGACAAACGACGATGGCAGCTTTTCGGCACAGGGTATATTCGGCCAGGGCATTTATATCGACCCGAAGCGCAACCTGGTGATTGCCTCTAACAGTAACTGGCCGCGAGCCACCCACTTTGAAACGGTGGGCGTTCAACGGGAGAATTTTTACAGGGCAGTTCAGGCAGCAGTAGATGCCGAATAAGGCCAACGTAGGCCGTTAGATGAGTAGCGACAAGCTAACTTCTTGAGGCCAAAGAAACCCAGCACCTGGCCTCACGCAACCGCCCTGCTCCATTCATTCAACGCACCAATCCTGAGACTTCGATAATGCTCAGCTCGTGCAAGATACCTTCCCAGATTAAACAGACGGGGAACAGTACTGTGTGTACCGAGGAATCTCCGTGCTTGCTTCAATGGTTTGATATTCGAGATGTCGGACCACCGCATCCCTGACTTCCTGACGCTGAGCGCAGCCTCCTTGCCATCGTGTCGTTAGAGGCCGTTCGCAATAGTAAAATAGACGCGCTGTTCAATTCCCAGCGCATGGTGATCAGGCGCACGCAGGGTTATTCTCAGGTAATGCTGCCCGGGCCCGATATCATCAGGCAGAGGGAACTGGACCTCCGGCAAATAATCAGTGAGGTGCTCTGCTGAATCATCTTCCGTGTTCAGGTATATATGGTAGTGACCGCTGTCTACAGCACCGTGGTCACCGCCATCCGCAGCACTGTCGGCACCATTATCATGGCCGCCATGGCTATTGTGCGGCAGCGGCGGTTCCAGCGTGAAGTTGCTCATTTCCAGCTTCACTGTGATGGCACCGCCTGCTGTAAAGGTCTGGTCTTGCTCAGGTGTTACGATAGCAAATCCCGGCTGGAATCTAGCGACCTGACCAGCATAGTCCCCTGCCTTGATCCCGAGCAGAATGAACATTTCATCGTCGCTGGTAACCCCCGGAGATATCGGGCAGGCATCGCAGAATCCGTTATTTGCTCCAGGGGAGCTATCGCAACTTGCGTGGTCCTCAGAGCCATCGCAGCTAGCACCAATATTGCCTTTTGTGCAGGCAGTTGGGCGACAGAAACTACGGCTGGGCTTGACGCTTAGTCGTGTCACCGTATCCAAATTGGCGGTACCGTCCGGATTGACGCCATTATTGTAAACAGCGCAGTAAACGAGCGTTCGGCTATCAACGTTTGCGTCATTGAATTCCCACGGCGGGTCGAAATTCATTTCCAGTGGTTCGTCATAGTTCTTGCTCACGTAAAAGGGGTCGTCTTCCTGCCCCTTAAGTGCCATGGTAAACAGCTCTCCACGCTTGTGCGTGTGCGAAGATAGCATCAGCAGAGCATCTCCCTGTTCCAGGGTGTATTCGCGACAGACTTCTTTTTTGGTGAACGGAGCGGTTCCGGTGCCGGCGTAGATATGGGGAGAAAAGGTGATCCTCTCCGACTCGTAGCGTTTGTCATCCGCAAAGCTCAGGTTGCGCCATACATTGTGCATAGCGTCTTCGGTGGTCAGGTTGAAAGCGTGCGAGTTCCAGTAAAAAATGCCGTGAGTGGGGATTTCTTCATAGAAGCCTTCGACCTCCGAGCCTCCCTGCACGGAAAACTGATTGATTTGTGAAACCGTGTCCAATAAGCCGGTGCCGGGGCCATAGCCCCTGCAGGCGATGGAGTCCTTTAATTCACTGCGGCAGCGGCCGTTATCGCCACAGCTATTGCGATCGGTGGGTTCGCAAACCTGGCCGCTAATGTCACCTCCGGCGCAACTCCAGGTGCCAAAACTTTCATCGTGTATGAGTTCCAGAGGAACAGCCGAATAGAGCAGGACATTGTGATGGGTGAAGGGATCCTCGCGCACTTCAGAGCCCTGCACATAGAATACTTCACGAGCAGCATCCATGTACTTATTGGGGATATCGTCCCTGAAGTCCTCGTAGACGGCGAAGCATAGTTCACGCTCTTCCTCCGCCGGCACTTTGTGGGCAGGCATACGAAACTGGACCCCTTCGTCGGTTGCAGGTGGATCCAGCGGAATGACGTTTACCGCGTCGGGCTCGGGAAGGCAGACGCCCAACAGTCGCTCAATTTCGTCTTCGCCTCGGCCGAGGGTGTCACCTACGGAGCCGCTTTCAGGCGCCCCCGCCTCTATCCAGAGGCGCATTGCTTCCAGCTGTCCGGAAGAAACAGGCTGACCCCCGCTAGGCATAGGGCTGCCTGCAATATCATAGCTTCCCGGTTGTGTTTTGGCTGCGAGCTTCTGGTAAAGGAAACTGTCTGATGGCTTTCTCGGAGCGACCCGCAAGTCCTCACTGCCGGCAGAGACAACGTCCACCAGATTGGCATAGGAGTTCTCCGGGCTAAGGTCCAATTCTCCAGCTGCGCTCTGTGCACTGTGGCACAGAGAGCTTGCACAGCCATGCTGTGCAAATACAGTGGCCTGAATGGCTTCATAGGTGCTGTCGTAGGCTGGACAGAATGCGTCCGCGTTGAACTCACCTGAGACAACCGCCTCCAGTCCATGAATTGTCCAGGCGTTGCTGCCGTGGTTGTGCAGGTGTATTTCAATACTGTCTCGCTGGGCGACTTCGAACTCCAGTTCAATATCTTCGCGATAGATGGCTCCCTCTGAGGGAATGGCGATTTCCTGTTCCCACACAATCACGCCGCCTACGGACAATGCCGCGTGAGCCGAGCTGTTCTCGCGGTACACCAGATCGCCGTGACTCAGTGCAAACTCAAGGCGACTCCCGGCGGGAATATTCAGCAAGCTCTCCTGCGTCAGCGAGAGGTAATTGCAAACATCAGTGCGCACTTCAATTTCATCATCTTCGATGAGCCAGCCTTCATCCCGATCGCACTCGATATCCTGCGGTCGATGATCAGCGAAGACATCTCTAGTCCGGCTCTGATAATCCCAGGCTGCGGCTTCCACCAACGAGATTCGCGTCTGCACAGGCGGGACGGTCGTCACACTGACTTCAGGCTCGCTTAATATGCTTCGAGAAGCGTCGTGACCGCCGCTACAAGCAACAAGAAACAGCAGAAAAAAAACTGGCAAAAGCAAATTTCTAGCGTGGTTCAAGATATCAGCCTCCTGGCGAGACGTTAATCACAATGGCTACTATATCGCTTTGTTTGACTGCGAGGAAATACGCAGCAGTTAAGCCATAACGGTAACTTAACTCGTCCAGACTCAAAGAGCGCTTATTGGTGCGGATATTTGCTCCCAATAGGCCTTTCATTTGTCTTATACTTTGCTGCTGCGAGGCGCGATGGAAAACAAGAGGATGGTTGATATTACACTGCTCGATGGGGGTATGGGGCAGGAACTTTTGAAACGCTCGGCTAATCCGGCCCATCCAATGTGGTCGGCTAAAGTACTTCTGGACGAGCCCGGTATTGTTCAATCTGCCCATGAAGACTACATCAAGGCAGGTGCCGACGTTATAACACTCAACACCTACTCGGTGACACCAGAACGACTGCAACGAGACGGCAAGCCAGAATGGTTCAAACCGCTGCAGGCCAAAGCCATCGAACTTGCCAACGCGGCGCGAGCTAGTGCCGGGAAAGACGTAAAAGTGGCCGGGTGCTTACCACCTCTTCGAGCCTCTTACCGGCCTGATCTTTCCCCCGATTTTGAGGACAATCTGCGCCGTTATCGCGAAATTGTAGCCGAACAAAAAGACCATGTAGATTTGATCCAGTGCGAGACCATGGCCTCAATTGCAGAAGCAACTGCGGCCTGTACCGCAGCGGTTGAATCCAGTCTGCCTGTCTGGATTTGCTTGACGGTATCTGATGACGGAAGTCACACGCTGCGTTCCGGGGAGAATCTTAAAGATGCACTGGACGCGCTGGCTGGCCGCGGTGCCGAGGCCGTTTTGCTGAACTGTTCGATCCCGGAGGCAATCACGGCAAACCTTCCAATTCTAGCGGATCATGGCCTGAGGTTTGGCGCCTATGCCAATGGCTTCACGTCAATCAAAGCACTGGAGCCAGGCGGCACTGTGGATGCTCTGGAGGCCCGTACCGACCTGACACCGGAAAAATATGCAGATCACGTAGACGCCTGGATTGATATTGGCGCAACTATTGTTGGTGGTTGTTGCGAAGTGGGCCCCGCCCATATCGCCGAACTCGCGGCCCGTCTGAAATCATGAACCGCACACTCCGCCCTGTTGTCCGTTGTTAAAACCAACAACCCCACAGTTTTGCTTTCCGTCTTCCCGGTGCCGAAAAGACAGCTTGTTTTGGGCCTGGAAGCGGTTACCCCAAGCTAAACCATCTCGCAAAACGGCGCGAAATTGACTAGTATCTCGCCCTAAATTGAAATTGACAGCGGGAGCCAACCCGTAACGTGTTGAGGAAAGGTACCAACCCTATGAGTGAATACACTAAAATTCTCCTTGAAGAAGACGAAATGCCCACGCAGTGGTACAACATTGTCGCCGACCTGCCTGAGCCGCCACCGCCTGCCCTGCATCCGGGCACTCATCAACCGGCGACTGCGGAAGATTTCGCGCCACTATTCCCTATGGCTCTGGTAGAGCAGGAAGTCAGCACCGAGCGCTACATTGATATCCCGGGTGATGTGCTGGATGTTTATCGCCTCTGGCGCCCGTCACCTCTTTTCCGCGCTCGGCGCCTGGAGAAGCTGCTAGATACGCCCGCCAAGATCTTTTACAAGTATGAAGGCGTTAGTCCAGCCGGTTCGCACAAACCCAATACTGCGGTACCTCAGGTCTGGTACAACGCGCAGGAAGGGGTTCGCAAACTCACAACAGAAACCGGAGCCGGGCAATGGGGAAGCTCACTGGCATTTGCCTGCGCTCAGTTTGGACTCGAATGTGAAATTTGGCAGGTGGCAGCAAGTTACCTCGCCAAACCGCACCGACGCACTATGATGGAAATCTGGGGCGGGAAGGTACATCCCAGCCCTTCCGATGTGACCGAGTTCGGCCGTAAGCTGTTAGCGGAAAATCCAGATCACCCGGGCTCATTGGGTATTGCGATTTCCGAGGCTGTTAGCGAGGCGATTGAGGATGAAACCGTTCGCTATGCGCTGGGCAGTGTGCTTAATCATGTGCTGTTGCACCAGACAATCATTGGCGAGGAAGCACTGTTACAACTTGCCAAAGTGGGTGAGACACCTGATGTGTTGGTGGGTTGCACCGGCGGTGGTTCCAATTTTGGTGGGCTTGCCTTCCCATTCCTGCGCGAAAAACTCGCTGGCAAAATGAGCCCGGTCATTCGCTGTGTGGAGCCCTCAGCTTGTCCGACCTTGACCAAAGGCGAGTATCGCTATGACTTTGGCGATACAGCCGGGCTTACGCCGCTGATGAAGATGCATACACTGGGTCATGGATTTATCCCGGAACCCATTCACGCCGGAGGCCTGCGCTATCATGGTATGGCGCCACTGGTATCGCACGTCTATGAGCTTGGACTGGTGGAAGCTATCGCCGTGCCGCAACTCGAGTGCTTTGCAGGTGCGGTAAAGTTTGCTCGCAGTGAAGGTATTGTGCCTGCACCGGAACCGACTCATGCAATTGCCGCTGCCATACGTGAAGCATTGGCATGCAAGGAAAGTGGCGAAGAGAAAACTATTCTCACTGCCCTGTGTGGTCACGGCCATCTCGACCTTGCCTCCTATGACAGATACATGCGAGGCGAAATGCAAGACCTTGAACTGTCGGACGACCTTATAAAAGCGGCAATGCTCGACGTACCGGAAATTGCCTGATTACTTGATGCTTAAAGATCTGCAAGGATAAAAAAAATGAATAAGACTTTAATTGCTACGCCGCTGCCCATGGTTGCAGTATTTCTGTCGCTGACGGGGACATTAGGCAGCGCCACTGTTGCTTTTGCCCAGACTACTGGCGCCGACCGCATGCTGGAGGAAGTCAGGGTCACAGCGCGACGTCGCGAGGAGGGGTTGCAGGATGCGCCTATCGCAGTGTCAGCTTTTACCGGCGACAATCTGGCATATCGTGGCATTACAAGGCTTGATCAGATAGAGAAGTTTGTTCCAAACCTCACGTTACAGAATAACCCCAGCTTTGGTGGAGCCTCTAATTCTGCCGCTATCTATCTTCGTGGCGTTGGCCAAAAGGAATTTCTACCAACCTCCGAGCCCGGTGTTGGCCTTTATGTCGACGGTGTTTACATAGCGCGCTCAGTCGGCGCAGTGCTCGATTTGATCGATATAGAGCGACTAGAGGTTTTGCGAGGCCCACAGGGAACCCTGTTTGGTCGCAACACGATTGGTGGCGCTATTTCCATCACTACGGTTAAACCTGATATCGGCGGCGAATTTAGCGGTAAAGTAGGCGCTGCTTATGGCACCGATGAGCGCCTAAACCTAAAAGGCTCTGTGGATATACCCATCGGCTCAACCGTTGGCCTCAGGATTTCTGGAGCTTCGTTCCAACAAGATGGCTATGTCGAACGCCAGGACGGCGTTGATTTAGGGGATGACGATACATTGACTGCTCGCCTGGCGTTAGCCTGGGAGCCGAGCGAAAAGCTGCGAGCGGATTTTAGTTTTGACTATACCTCTGACTCAGAAAACGGGCCGGCTATGGAGTTGATTGGCATTGACTTTACAGACCTGAGCCAATTGCAGGGTGTGGTCGCGGCACCGCCACCGCCGATGGCGTTTGTTCACAACGTTACTGCAGCAGCGTTAGGCCCGGGCATGCCGTGTGCTGCCACAGATGTTAATGGCAACGGTGTCACCTATAACCCCGACAGCCCCAATTGTTATGACAATCGTTACTTGCGTGGCAACGGTCGAAATGGCGGCACTGCGGAAGCCAAATCAGAGACAGATGTGTACGGAATGTCATTGAATCTTAGCTACGAGCTGACAGAAGCACTGACGCTAAAGTCCATTACTGCATGGCGTGATCTCGACTCAGAGTTTGCGCGCGATGGCGATCACTCGCCTCAGCGTATTTCCCAATTTTTCGATGATCTGGAGCAGGAACAGTTCAGTCAGGAGTTCCAACTGCTGGGAGACCACGGTCGGCTTAACTGGATTGCCGGAGCCTACTACTTCAACGAGGAAGGCAAGAACGCAAACATTCTCGACTTTACGGTTTCCAATTTTCGCTCCGGCGGTGAGTTCGATAACGAGGCGCTGGCTCTGTTCGCGCAGGCAAGCTATGACCTGACAGATACCTGGCATTTAACACTGGGCGGACGCTATACCGAAGAGACCAAGGCCTTTCGTCCCGATCAGGTGATTTTTACCAATTACTATGCGGGTATTAGTCAGGTGGTGCCACCGGGCAACCCCCTGGCTGCGTTAGACGCGCCATTCCTGCAGGCCGGCTCAAGAATTCTTCCCTACGTAGAGAAAGAGTTGGAAATCGACGAATTTACGCCCCTGGCCAATTTGTCCTGGGATGCCTCTGATGACGTCATGATCTATGCCACTTACTCGGAGGGCTTTAAATCTGGTGGCTTTACCCAGCGAGTTTTTCCACCTATCGTGCCGCCATTTACTGCTCCTCCGGGCACGCCTGATCTCGATCTGATTCCCACTTTTGAGCCAGAATTTGCAGATGTCTATGAGTTAGGCTTCAAGTCGACACTGCTGGATGGTCGCGTTCGTCTTAATGGTGCGATATTTCATACAGATTACGAAGATCTGCAAGTGCAGGTTTTTAATAGCGTAGCGCCAGTGACTGAGAATATTGGTTCTGCTGATATAGATGGCCTGGAGCTCGAACTGCAGGCGTCGCCGGGTGCTGGCTGGCTGGTTGACGCGACGTTAGCCTGGCTTGATGCTCATTATGACCAGATAGATACAGGACTAACCCTGATCGGTGAGAATTTCGCCTTTGAGCGCGTCCCCGAGTACAGCGGTAGCCTTGGGCTATCTAAAGAGTTTGGCTTGAATGAGTGGGGAACTGTGGTTGTTCGTGGTGACGCCAGCTACCGTGACGACACCTATAATGATGCCTATAACACACCACTATTGAAGACTGACGCCTACACGCTGGTAGACGCCCGCGTGCGCTGGACTAATGCCGAAGAGAATCTCTCCGTTATCCTCTCCGCCATCAACCTGACCGACGAGGACTACCTGGCTACTGGAGTGTACGGCACTGCTTTTCAAAGCTATGAGGGCATATTCGATCGTGGTCGCCAGTGGTTAGTCGAAGCCCAGTGGAGCTTTTAATATGGCACGTGTGAAGATTGCGAAGCCAGACGCGGTCACAGACCCGGCGGTTGCAGGAATTTTCGAATGGGTCACGCAAATGGAAGGGGCTGTCCCAAACCACTTTTTTGTTGAAATGAATTTCCCCGAATTCTTCCCTGCCAAGCTAGGCGCAACCAAGGTGTTATGGGAGTCGGGTGAACTTTCGATGGAAGAGATTCAGCACGTTGGCATTCTGGTATCCAAAGACAACGGATGCTCTTACTGCACGGCTGCATTCTGCACCATACTTACTCATGGCCTGGGCACGCAGGAGGAGGATGTTAAAACGCTGGTTGAGCAAGGTGTCAGTTCAGTCGAAAATCCGCGTTTGGCAACCTTGCTGGAATTTGCATTACAAGTGAACCGCAGCCCCGCTACCACGACTGACGCCGATGTGAACGCGCTGCGTGAGGCAGGTTTGACTGACAAGGGCATTGTTCAGCTCATTCACGTAGTCAGCGACTTTGGTTCTTACAATCGTCTCAACCTTGCTTTAGACACTGACTACGATTATCGCGATATGTGGCGTGCATTAGCCTCACAAGTATAAGCAATCTATAGACAGTAAAAGCGGGGACCCGGCGAAACTCCGCTCACGCAAAAAGTAAATTGGGTTATTAACGCTGTAAAAATTCTTCCAAAGATTCTAAAGCACGCGAGAAGCTGACGGCACAATGGAAAAAATCCGGCTCATCTCATCATCGCTGTAGCAATCCGGGTTATCAAGAAAATGCAGCAGCATATCCAGACTGTCTACGCCCCAGAAGAGCTCTCCTTGCGCAATAATAGTGGGCACGCCAAACACTTTTTCCGCTAGTGCATCGGCACCATTTTCCAGTAGTTCCTGCTTTACGACTGCAGTAGCTATTTTTTCTTTCGCCACACTATCACCCCCTTCGAACGCCAGCGCTTCCACGATCGCCGAAAAGCCTTTTGGATCATCCGGCCGATGCCCTCTCACCCAAATGCTGTCGAATATGCTGTTTATGGTCTCAGGGGTGTTACCGGCGGCAATGGTTAAACGCAAGGCAGCCAGCGGGTTAAAGGGATGTGCATCGGGCATACTGAAGGGAATGCCAAACTTTTCAGCTAGGTAAACAACCTGTCTATACGTATGCACACGCTTCGCTTCAATCTCTGCCGGTCCTTTTTGACCCCAGTGATTCAATAAGCCTGCAAAAAGAACCGGTCGGTAACGAAGGTCCAAGCGTGAGGAAAACTCCCTATTTTCATCATTGAGCCTTCGCCACATCAGGTAAGCATAAGGCGAGATGTAATCAAAATAGAACGTCGCTTTTATCGAATTAGCCATCAAGAAGCACCTCAAATCACTTTTGTCGCAATTACCTGCCAACGCTTTCAAACAGGGTAGCCAGACGAAAGAGTCAGTCGCAGGTCAAGCTAGGTTTATTTACCAGGCATTCAGGCCCGCAATATTGAAACGATTGACTGCAGCACTCTCTAAATCTCGCGTAAACCCTCGCTAAATCCGCACTCATTATACTCTCATGTCGCAAACAGGCTTTGTATTGTCGCCATTTGGTCAGCACTCAATCGCCCCGATCGCTCGGCCTGCAAACACTCCTGTAGTTCAATCGTATTTTTCACTCCCAGTATGACCGAAGCCACTTTCGAAACACTCAATGCATAACGGTGAGCAAGGCTTGCGGGAGATTCACCCCATTGGTCAGCCAGCTGCCGAAAAGGTGCAGCTCTTACATAGTCTTCGAAATCTTCTGCATCAAAGCCTGACGAATGAGGCTGTCTATCCATCGATGAAGTTAGCGCACCGGCTTGTACAGCTCTAATCGCCAGGATCGGAATATCCTTGTGCTGGCATTTTTGTAAAATAATTTTTGGATCGAAGTTTTCTGATACGTAACTGATGGCGCCTGCTGAGTTAAGCGGATTGACGATACATTGAACCGCAGCTGGCCTACATTCGTGATCGAGTGCAGTTAATAACGCTTCCTTTTGCCCTATACCGCCAATGCCCCAGTCGCCGATCTTGCCTTCCTGTTTTAACCGCTCGAAAGCGGGAATAACCTCGTTGAAATAGCAGCTTAATGTAGTCGCGTTTTTTTCTCGAAACTGGTTGTATTTAAACAACTCATAGTCATCTTCAATTAATTGCGAATGCATAAGAAACAAACTCACTCTTTCTATGCCCAGCAATTTCAAACTCTCGGTTAGCGAGGCATTGAGTTTTTCATAAACGCTATGACCTCTCGGCGTACCGATCTGGCATTTAGTGGTTACATACAAACCGTCCGTACTCTTGCCACGCAATGCTTCACCAACGACACTTTCTGCTTCACCATGACCATACATTGGCGCCACGTCTAAATGGTTAATGCCTTGGTCCAAGGCAATTTCGATGGTTTCGAGCACTTGCTCTCTCGAAGTTTCACCCCATATTTGACCAAGGCCTCCGCCGCCTAAGCTTAATGCACTGATGTTTCCAAACGGCTTGAATTTTCTGTATTGCATCGCCAGTTCTCTTTAATAATGGTGAGGTTTCAATGTGACGCTTTTCATTGCTGGACATTAGTGTTCGTCGTTAAACCGTACGGAGCGAATTGGACCCAATTTAAAGAAGCACAATTTCACTAAGGACCTATCCAATCTAGCCTGCCGATCGCAGCTGATACCTTTTGAATGAATTACAGTTTCGAGACAATTTAAACCACGTTCGATTATGGCACAAAGCTTATCCTTGAATAGCTGATGTTGGCTGACACTCACCGACGTCACCGATACGAATAGCAAAAAATCTAAATATGGCTATATTAACTGACTGCTAAGATTCAAAAACAGGGGTTTGTAATGGGGTTCTTTTTATTAATGCTTGCGGCAATTTTTTCCTTGTTCGGAGCATTTTTTCACGGGGTGATTGGTGGGCGCCTCTATCTCGCTAATATCAATCACTCAAGCTTGGACGCGCTGGGCAAATCTTTGAGCTTGGTGAGTTGGCACATGTTCACTATATTTTTGTTCATCGCGGCCATTGCCTTCGCACTGCTTGCCTTCAACCTGATATCGCCCGTGGCAGTTTATCCGCTGATCGTAATCAACGCATTGGGCGCATTGATGTTCCTGTTCTTGGCTTTTGGCAAACATAAACATTTATTGAAAATGCCAGGAGCATACTTAATGGGAACCACCGCGGTATGCGGTTATCTAGGCATCACTCTCATATCCTGAGCGGGGTGATAAACAACATTAACCGCTCTGGGCCAGCTCAGCGCATAATCTCAAGTAAGCCAGTCAGTTTACCGATTTTCTGATTATTCACTGCGCAGTATAACCGCCGTCAATGACCAGATCTGCACCGGTTACAAAGCGCGATTCGTCACAGGCCAAATAAACCACGCCATAGGCGACGTCGTCCGGCGACCCCAAAAACCCGATAGGATGTTGGTCGATCAAGCGCTGCGTTTCCTGGTCGGGATCATCAAAACTCGCAAGGTGGTCATTAAGTAATGCGGTACGAATTACTCCCGGGTTGATGGCATTTACCCGAATCCCGTAGCCTTTCTTTGCGCATAGCAGCGCGGCAGATTTGGTGAAGGATCGCACACCCCCCTTGCTGGCAGTATAGGCAGATAAATTGGCATCGCCAATCATTCCTTCGATAGATGCGATATTGATAATTGAACCGCCACCGGTGTCTTTCATTATGTTGATGGCCGCCTGAGTGCCCAAAAAAACACCGTTCAGATTAACGTTAATAACTGCATTCCAGTCGCTGAGCGCTATGCTCTCAGCATCTCCCCGCTCTGTAATGCCAGCATTGTTGACCAGAATATCCAGTCCGCCACAGCGTGCTTTCACAGCAGAAGTTACCTCTGCCCACTGTGCTGAATCACTCACATTCAGCGGTTCAAAAAAAGCCTTACCGCCTTCCGAGATTATCTCGTCGACGACTTCGCGTGCGGCCCCTTCAGTGAGATCAGTCACGACCACCTGGGCACCGTGTTTGGCAAGCATTAAAGCGATAGCTCGTCCAATCCCTGATGCTGCACCGGTTACCAATGCGGTTTTATCCTGAACACGTCCCATTATCATCGTATTTTTCCTGGTTTATTATGTCCTTGGTGTTGCCGAGTATAAGGGATTACCCGCTTCAAATATTGGCAAATGAAATGTTCTTGGTCGCAAAAATCTAGCCGCACACTCTACGCCACTGCCCTGCTCCACCTCGCTCTACCAATAGTGCGGATTACTCTTATTTAAATGACTTAACACTTTATGCAGCAGCGCCCAGTCGTCTGCAAGCTGGCCTTGATGCCTCTCCGGGCGAGTCAGCCCTCAAAATCACGACAGTTGCGTTTCAATCGATGGGATCATTTAACTAGTCAGTACTCACACATCCCCCTTGTTTGTAATATACTTCAGGAAAATAAGAGAAAGGTACCTGCTTTGAAAGCGACAATGGTGTGCATGGAAGACGGCATTATTGCGTGCGGATTTCGCAAATTCAGCGGGCATGTTGAGCGCATCATCCCCGACGCCCGATTCTGTTTTGTTTCTACACATCATGTACGGTCATTGACTCGTGCACTCACCGGTAAAACCGGTGCTGGTGGAGATATGCCGCCAGAGGCGGTGGACGAAATGGCCCGTGATCTCGCTGACTCTGATCTTCTGGGGTTTTCCAGCATGAGCGGTTATGCCGATCTGACAAAATCGGTGATCGCCAGGGTAAGAGAGATTAATCCCAAATGCATGATCATCTGGGGCGGTATACATCCTATTATTCATCCGGAGGATGCGATTCTTGCGGACGTCGACGGTATCTGCACGGGTGAGGGTGAGTTTGCATTCGAGCAATTCTACGAATCCTGGATAGCCGGCGAAGACTATACGACAACTTCAAATTTCTGGTTCAAGAAAGACAACACCATCATTCGCAATGGTTTTTTACCACTGCAGACTTCCGAGGAAATGGAGACTTTGGCTTTCGCTCGTCATGGCGGAGAGGAGTTCCTTTATAGGCCCGGTGCAGGCTTTCAGCCGATGACCTTGCACGATAGATTGCTCAGTAACGGTTTGGCATTCAACACGGTGTGGTCAATTGGCTGTCCCTTCAAATGTACCTACTGCGGCAATACCAAATTCATTGAGAACGACGTGGGCTACCGCAAACTGCGCCACCCCAGTGCACGTTATGCGGTCGCTGAGATAAAGGCAGCGCTAGAGGCGCAACCGTATCTGAGCACAGTGTGCTTTCACGATGACAGCTTTATGGCGATACCCTATGACCGGTTGGCGGAGTTTGCCGAAATCTGGCGCGAAGAAGTTGGTATTCCCTTTGCGGTCTATGGCGTCATCCCCAATTATGTGCGCCAGGACAAGTTACAGGTGCTAACGTGGGGGGGAATGAACAGAATACGTATGGGGGTACAAAGCGGCTCAAAACGAATCCTGGACTTCTACCAACGACCAACACCACCTGAAGATGTTTTGGCGGCCTCTATGGTCTGTGCCGAATTTGCCCCCAAGTATCATATTCCCCCTGCCTACGACATTATTGTCGACAACCCCATAGAGACTCGAGAAGATGTCGTTGAAACACTCGAGTTGCTCCATCAATTCGGCCGACCCTTCACGCTAAACATCTTTTCCCTCAAGGCGATTCCCAATACACGCTTGGAGGAAACCCTGCGTGAAGCTGGTGTCAACATTGAGGAAATTTCTGATAATTACGCCCACATCAGGCCGAACTGGGCTAATCTGGTGCTTTACGTGTTAGTGGTCTGGCGACCGCCCCGCTGGTTGTTCGACCGCATGCTAAAACGCGTTCGGAGCAGTTCTGAAGCACAGCCCATGTACCCGGCTACAGCCGCGATACTGCGTGCGCTATACCTTTTCAAGCGTGGCTTTGATCACCTTCGCCACCTTGATTTCTCAACTATTCCCGGACTTCCCGGTTATCTTGCCTGGAAAGTAGGCCTTGTACAGTTTTGGTGGAAGCAAGCGATCCCGAAAATGGCGAAGCCTGCGCGACCTATCCGTCGACGCCGGGAAACTATGGTTGAAGTGGTGGAAGTCACCTGACGATACTTCTAGACGCGCTTCCCCGCAGTAAAAGTAGCTATTGCAATATACGAGTCTGAATCTAAGCTTAGCAGTAGAAAATGTGTCCGTGCGTCTGGCGTTTTATTTTTGCCCCTGCGCGCCCTTAGTATCGCTTGGGAAGTCACTTTGGATAGAAAAACAGCGCTTTCAATAAACAGACGCCTGCTGAACCATTACATATCGGGCACGACAGATGTTGCCCCTGGCGAATTTTCGGTCGGTACCGACATTTTCACTGATCCCAAACTCGCAGAGTTGGAGCGGGCCAAGCTATTTCACGCTACACCACAGCCAGTCGCATTCAGCGGTGAAATTCCTGACCCCGGTTGCTACCTGACGCTAAACATTTTGGATGTACCAGTGCTTTTGGTGCGGGACGACCACGGGAGGTTGTTTGCCTTCATTAATTCGTGCATGCACCGGGGAGCACAGGTAGCCCGAGGCAGCGGCAAAGCCTCGTCGTTAGTGTGTGCGTTTCATGGCTGGTCGTATAAGCATGATGGGACTCTTAAGGGCAGGCCAGAAGCAGATATGTTTGCGACCCGACCGGAGGATTGCTCACTGGCCCGCTTGGCCGTTGCAGAAAAGCACGGGATCGTCGTTGTGGGCTGCTCCGCTGACACTAGCCAACGTGCGGTTGACAGCGCATTGGACGAGATCGGGCTTGAGCTTGAATGTTTGAAGTTGAAGGAATACAGGGTAATTGAGCGCAGGCGCTTTGACGTCGCGGCAAACTGGAAACTTATCAACGATTTGAGCCTGGAAAGTTATCACTTCAAAACACTTCATCGTGACAGCGTTGCAAAGATTCTCGCACCAAATGCTGCCGTTGACACTTTTGGTCGTCACAGCCGATGGGCATTTCCCATGAAGTCGATAGCCCGACTGGAACAACTAAAGGAGAGCGAATGGCCGGACTCAGTAGAAGGCTCGGTGACATACACTTTATACCCTGGTGTGATGTTGCTGGTGAACGCCTCCGGCGCTCAGATAATCCGAAGTGAGCCTGGTCATTCACCCGGTTCCTCTGTAGTGACATACGTCGGCATGTACGCACCCCACGGCAGCTTTGATGGGGCATGCGAAGCATTCCGGTTCGGCGGTGATGTTTTCGCAGATGAAGATCTGCCAGTGGCTGCGGAATGCCAACGTGGCATCGAGGCAAGAGGGGGTCGCTACCTGCTGGGAGCTAATGAGCCGTTGCTGCAGTTCTGGCACAGGCTGTGGGACTGTCGCAGCGACGAATAACACGGTGGAGACCAACGCGGTCAATTCCTCGTCAAATTCTGTGCACAACTGATGTCGAGCAGGGAAAGCCTTGTTATAACGCGTTTACAGCCGTGTCCAAGCCAGGATATGCATAGCGGCCCAGTGCATAAAGATCCGTGCAATACGATCTAAATTGATATAACATATCATTTTTGCGGCATTCAACTCTAGCTTGAAGACTACACCACTACCGATAATTGGTGTTTTGCCATTCACAGCAGTTCAGGTGTTTAACAACAGTGACCAAAGGGCACACAGGCAGTAGCCTAATAACTCGGAATTCCATCCGGATCATGCTCTGCCTGACTGTTGCACTGCTCGCAATGCCCATCCTGGAACAGGCACATATAGACGACTGTGAGCAGAATAGTTGTGTCGTTTGCGCGACCTCTGTCTGCAAAATAATAGCGATTAATAGTGGCTGCCACTCCCCCACTCACCCCCCTGCTCGCCCCGATTTCCCAGAGCAGCTGTTCTGCTCTACATCCCCCGGCGTAAATACTGTGCGCTCACGTGGGCCACCCTTGATCTGACCTTTCAGCGCATTACGCGACCATCGCGTCGCCTTATCTTTACTGCAAGGACAATCAACTATGATAAATACCCGGATTACCCCCTGGGGGATAAACACACGCACGATCTTAACGATCGCGCTTTCAGTCGGCCTCTACTCAGCAAACAACCAGGCAGCAGACAATCAGGCAATGGATGCAGTTGCGATAAGCAGCTCTGCAAGCGACGTTGATCGCACGCTGGAAGAGGTCGTGGTCAGCGGCCACCCGCTATCTGCAGAGGGTCTTGCTCAGCCGTTTGCTGTGATCAGCGGAGAAGAACTAAGTCGCGCCCAGGCAGCCTCCATTGGCGAAACACTCACGCATCTGCCCAGCGTTCATTCCACCAGCTTTGGCCAGGCGGTTGGGCGACCCGTAATCCGTGGCCTCGAGGGCGCCAGGGTTAAAATCTTGGAAGATCGTATCGACACTCTTGATGTCTCTATCACCAGCCCTGACCATGCCACCACTATAGATCCCTTTATCGCAGAGAGTATCGAGGTCTATATGGGTCCCAGCACCCTAGTCTACGGTAGCGGCGCCTCCGGCGGTGTAGTGGACGTACATACAGGAAGAATCCCCCACTCCTTACCTGAGAAAACATCTGCGCGATTTGAGGCCCGCGGCGCAGATAATGACGATCGCCGCACAGCCGCTGGACGGATAGATACCAGCGTGGGCAAGTTCGCCTTGCACGCGGACGCTTTTTATCGAGACGCTGATGACTACGGTATACCCGGCTTCGCCGAGTCCAGTAGACTGCGCGCCCTCGAAGAAGAGGAAGAACATGAAGGCGATGAGTCTGGGCATGAACACGACGAGCATGAAGAAGGCGAAGAAGGTGAGGAAGTGCGAGGCACGCTACCCGGCAGTTTCCTGAAAACTTACGGCGGAGCTGTGGGTGCGTCCTACGTTGGAGATAGTGGTTTCTTCGGCATGGCCGTTTCGCGTTATGAGTCCAACTACGGTCTCCCCGGTCATGCGCACGATCATCATGAGGATGAAGAACACGACGGCGAAGAACACGACGAGCACGATGGCGAGGAAACTGGTGAAGAAGGCACCGCCGAACTCGACCTGGAACAAACCCGCGTAGACCTCGAATGGGGACGCCAGCTAAGTGCTGCAGGATTAGATTCGTTAAATCTTCGTATCGGCTACAACGACTACGAGCATGTGGAGTTTGAGCCCAACGGCGAGAGCGGCACGAAATTCGAGTCGAAAGGCTACGAGGCGCGCTTTGAACTGGTCCACAGCGAATGGAACAACATTGATGGCAGCGCGGGCGTACAGATATCAGCAACCGAATTCTCCGCACTGGGCGAGGAAGCGTTTGTGCAACCGGTCGACACCGATAGCATTGGCGCGTTCTACGTTGGTCAGACGACCTGGAATGATCTTTCGATCGAAGGTGGTTTACGACTGGAACATGTTGAGCACAGCCCCGATAGAGCCAGGTCCAAGAGCTTCTCACTGCTCTCGGGGTCACTAGGTTTCATTCAGCCGATGTCTGACACATGGCAATTGACTGGTCAGTTGGATTACTCCTCGCGGGCTCCCATCGCCATTGAGCTGTTTGCTGATGGAGCCCACCTCGCGACTCAAAGTTTTGAAATCGGCGATCCAGACCTCGACGAAGAACGGGCGTCAAATGTCTCTGTGGGATTGAAGCACCAATCCGACCTGTGGATGCTGGCGATTAACACTTATTACACGCAGTTTGACGGCTTCATTTACGAACAGGCAACCGGTGAAGAACGCGACGAACTACCAGTGCTGCAGTGGCAGCAGGATGATGCCAGCTTTTACGGCGCCGATGTTATGGCCCAGTGGCAAGCAATGACCTGGAATCGTGGGTCATTGTCAGTCAGCGCTTCTGCCGATGTCGTCCGCGCCAAGCTCGATGACGGTGACAACCGAAATCTGCCGCGTATACCTCCGCTGCGCTGGTCATTAGGCGCCAGCCTGAACTGGGCAGGCCTGATGGCAGAAGTCGGCTATACCCGTGCAGAGGAGCAAGATAGTACGGCAGACCTCGAACTTGCTACAGATGCCTATGACGACGTCTACCTGCGATTGGCGTACAAAATAGATTTTCAGAACAGTCAGCTGGAGCTTTTTCTGAACGGCAACAACCTGACCGACGAAGAGCAACGCCTGCACACCTCATTCATCAAGGATCTCGCGCCGCAGCCGGGTCGAACCATCGAGTTTGGCATCAGGGCTATGCTATGAACCCTCAGGCTGTCATCAAACAGAAGCCGCAAAGCATGCAACGAGCCCTAGGCTCGCTGGCAGACATACCAGGTCCCGATACGCGGGACCTGAAAATATGTCGCTCTATCGCAGGGGATAAACCCGAAGTCTTAACGGGCATCTACGAGGAGGACTGCAACCTGGCTGTTTGGCAGCGCATGCTTGCGCCCGAATTGGAGCAAGAAATAAAAGCGCTTCTGCAAAGCAGAAACAATTTCAATGTTTCACTCCCTCTTTCACCTGAATCCGCAAATAGCGATATTCTCAGGGCGTTGGAGACTTCTGCAAGCGCACCCATGTTGGCCAACGATATCTGCGAGTTGGTCGACATGTTCTGCTTCCTTTTTGACGTTAATCTCTCGGGTCTTCGCCTGAGGAGTCTTGAGCAACCAATGTGCCCACGCTTTCATGTCGATCACGTCACCTGTCGCCTGATCACGACGTATCGAGGGCCAACGACACAGTGGTTGCCTCACAAAGGTACAGATCGGTCAAAGCTTGGCAGGGGCAACGGCGGCAGGCCAGACGAATCATCAGGCCTCTTCCAGCATCAGAGCGATATCAATCAGGCCCTTACAGGTGACGTGCTTTTGCTCAAGGGCGAACGTTGGCAAGGGAACGAGGGTACAGGGCTGGTGCACCGTTCACCGAAAATTCCGGATGGGGGCAGGCGCTTGCTGCTGACACTGGATTTGATTTAGGTCAGAAGCCAGTTAAACGATTTGCGCATATCTGTACGCAGGAAAAAGTAGACGAGTGCAAGGTTCTGCAATTAGATTACACTTCAATGGATGATATGTTGTAACATTACATCCAGGCACTTTCTACTCACAACGAGTGCCTACATTCTTTTATCACCACGCCCGGTTTTATAGTGAGTGGCTTTCCTATGAAATTACTAGAACAAACCCTGACCCAACTGATAATCATCTCGCTGGCAGGTGCACCTGCGGCAGCCGCCAGCGAGTATGTGAGGCATCAGGCGCATGCGCACGGCATCGCCGAACTAACAATCGCCCTGGAAGGCAACCGCCTTGAGATGATATTCACTTCACCAGCAATGAGCCTGGTGGGCTTTGAACATAAAACATCAAACCCGCAACACATAGCGGCCGTGGCAAAGGCCGCAATGGCGCTCGGTGATGCTGAGGCGCTATTTACGCTTAAGGGCACAAACTGCGCTGCCGATGATGCTCAAGTCGACATGTCCGCAGTCACTGCAAGCATCGAGCCTGAAACACAGAAAAATCTGGACGCACACGACCATCATGGCACAGACGACGAGGAAGGCTCCCATGCCGACATCAGCGCACATTACAGTTACACCTGCGCTGATATCGCTGATCTGCAAAGCCTGCGCCTTGGGCCGGGTAAGCTGCCGTTCAGCCTGGAAGAAGTCAACGTGATGTGGGTATCGGAACAGGGCCAGGGTGCCACCGTACTCACACCCGAAAACCAACTTATAGAGTTCAACTAATGCGAGACCCCATCAACATCCTGCAACCTGCAGCCGACAAGGCCGCAATCGGCCTTTCGCTGCTCTGTGCTGTGCACTGTCTTTTATTACCTCTGTCGATTGCGCTGCTACCATCGCTTGCGGTTTACGGACTTGCAGATGAGGCTTTTCACACCTGGATAATCCTTGCGGTAATTCCCTTGAGCGCTTTCGCCCTTACCATGGGTTGCAAAAAACACCGTCGAACTGACGTACTCTACATCGGTGCTTTCGGCTTGCTACTTTTGTGCCTGACCCCACTTTTGGGTCACGAACTACTGGGCGAGGCAGGAGAAAAAATACTGACGCTCTCAGGAGCTGCACTCATCGCAACCAGCCATATAAAAAATTTCCGCTTATGCCGCAGCGAGGATGCTTGTGCCTGCCCAGACTGACACACGTACTGCAAGAAGAGCTTATTTTCTCGACCTGGAGGGCTGTCAGCAAGGTGAAACGCGTCCATTGGCAGATGTGATTGAGCAGCTGGCATACAACGACAAGGGACTGATCCCTGCCGTGGCCCAAGACGCACAGACAGGGAAAGTGCTGATGTTGGCGTGGATGAATCGGACGGCTGTAGAAAAAACCCTTGAAACAGGGCGAATGACCTACTTCTCACGCAGCCGCAATGAACTCTGGGTCAAAGGCCTGACCAGCGGAAACCACCAACAGCTGGTAGAAGCTCGCATCGACTGCGACGGTGACGCCCTGCTCTGCCGCGTTATTCAGGAAGGCAGCGCCTGCCATACTGGACGCCACAGCTGCTTTTACCTGAAAGCGAATCCTGCCAACCAGCAGGTGTACCTGTCAGCTTGCTCAGAAAGCTGATGTACCGTTTTGGAGAATTTTCATGAGCGTTAAATCAGCGCCAATCCTGTCAGTGCCAACCAATATCATCACCGGGTTTCTCGGCGCAGGCAAAACCTCAGCCATACTCAATTTGCTCAAACACAAGCCCGAAGGTGAACGTTGGGCCATTTTAGTTAATGAGTTTGGCGAAATCGGCGTGGATGGGAGCCTTGTCGAAGGCCACGCAGGAATTGATACTGATATTCATATACGCGAGGTACCTGGGGGCTGTATGTGCTGCGCAGCAGGACTGCCAATGCAGCTTGCGCTCAACCAGTTGCTGCGGCGAGCCAGGCCGCACCGACTATTGATCGAGCCCACAGGGCTCGGGCATCCTTTCGAAGTATTACAAACTCTGTCTGCAAACCACAACCGGGAGGTACTCTCTATTGAGAAGACCCTGACCCTGGTGGACGCTCGCAACCTGCAAGACGAGCGCTATGCGAGCCACGAAACCTTTCGGCAACAGCTGTCGATTGCGGATGTCGTTGTTGCTAACAAAGTTGATCTCTACGGCCCAGATGACCGATCAGCTCTGGAATCGTATATCAGCGAGTTATGTCACCCCAATATGGAAATGATCTACACCGAGTATGGGGAACTGGATCTCGAGCACTTGGCAGGCCCTACCGTAATCTGTGTTGAGCCCGCTGATGCCGGCCACACAGATAAGTCCCCGCCTCTGCTCGCACAAGACCTGCCCTTCCCGGCCTGCGGCTTTATCACCGCAGTGAATGAGGGCGAAGGGTTTGAAAGCATAGGCTGGCGCTTTAGCCCACAAAAGGTGTTTGACCGGGGGCGCCTGCTCGCCTTCCTGAGAGGGTTGGATGTAGAGCGTATGAAAGCTATTTTTATCACCGCGACTGGTGTTTTTGCCTACAATTTGACCCGCGATGCTCTTACTGAAACAGAGCTGGATGACTGCAGCGAGAGCCGCATAGAGATTATTACCGACACAATAAATATCGACTGGGTGAATAACCTGACCAGCTGCATGGTGGATTACTAGCTTTATTCTGTGTAGGCCTCTATCCCTGCCATTCTCAATGAGTAAGCTGCGGTAGCCATATCGTTTTCGGTAATGGATGTCGACAGCTCACCGAGTATCCAAAAAGGCATGTACAACTCCTGCAGTTGGATGCCATCCGGAGAGTTCACCAAAATAATCTGATTTGGCGGCGGAGGAGGCATATGCAGGCAGGCGCCAAAGTAAGGGACCAGGAAAAACTGAGTGACTGTTTGCTCCTCATCAAACTCCAGCGGGACGATAAACCCGGGCAGGCGTATCTTTGCACCGTTAAGTTCAGCATTGACTTTGGTGGAGCTCAAAGCTTGCTGGTAACGATCGTCGCTGGCTGCCTCCAGACTGTTCTGGATCTGACTGCTGATCTGGTCTTCTACCGAACCGTCTTCAACTTGTGTCACGTACTGCGGCGGATTGAGTAGAATTTCCAGATCGGCCGGCGGAATGAGGTCAGTCCACTCCAGGGTAGTGAACCCCGGCACCTCCGCTTCACCGGGGGCGTCCTTCGCAAACCCCACGGTCGCCAGACAAATCGCGCCGGCAATGACACATACCTCTAACAACCGCCTGAATATCTTCAATGCCCTCACCTCGGAAATGCCTGCTTACTAAATGCTATGATATATTGTAGCAATTGAAGGCTGCAACACACAGCAATATCACTGCATTGAAGTAGCTAAGCGCATGACTATCGAATTAAACAGGGTGAATTTCGCCCACGCTGAAACACCAGAAAAACCAGTCCTGGCAATAGACCACTGGAGTCTGAGCGCCGGTGAACAGGTATTTATTCACGGTCCTTCGGGTTCGGGCAAATCAACGCTGCTAAACCTCTTAAGTGGCCTGCTGGAATGCCGTGATGGGGAGATCTCTGTCCTGGGCGCACGACTGAATACCATGAATAGTCGCCAGCGGGACAAATTCCGGGCCAATCATATTGGGTACGTGTTCCAGCGCTTTAATCTCATTCCTTACCTGAGCGCCATCGACAATATTGAATTGGCCAGGAGTTTCTCGGCGCGCTGTGCGGATCGTCCCACACTGCGGCAGACTGAGGACCTGCTCTGTTCCCTGAAAATTGAGCCTTCAGAATGGACCAGGCCCTGCTCACGTTTAAGCACCGGGCAGCAACAGCGTGTCGCTATCGCCCGTTCACTTGTCAATCGACCTGAGATACTCATCGCCGATGAACCGACCTCCTCACTTGATCAGGAAAATCGGGACAACTTCATGTCCGTGTTAATGCCCCTGTTGGCCGACCACAAAATGACCCTGATTTTTGTCAGTCACGACCTGTCGCTCGCCCAGTACTTTCCGCGGGTGCAGGCTCTTGATGAGATCAGCGAGGCTATATAGACCCCATGTTTTTCAGACTAGCCATTAAGAGTCTCCTGAATCGCAAAGGGTCAATCATCATGACTCTGATGGCAATCAGTGTGGCGATATTTGTGTTGCTGGGCATAGAGCATATTCGCCACCAGGCGCGAGATAGCTTCGCCAGCACCGTGTCGGGTGTTGATCTCATCGTGGGAGCTAAAACCGGTAGTCTCAACCTTCTGCTGTACTCGGTATTCAGGGTGGGAACCCCCACCGACAATATCAGTTGGGCGTCCTATAAGGATATTTCCAGCAACCCAGGCGTGGCTTGGTCTGTGCCGATTTCACTGGGGGACTCACATCAGGGCTACAGGGTATTGGGAACCACCACCGCCTACTTCGAGCACTTCAGCTACGGCAACAAACGTAAGCTCTCGTTCTCGGCGGGGACGCCCTTCGATGCTACTCATAACGTTGTTCTCGGTTCAGAAGTCGCGGCAGCTCTGGGATACTCGCTGGGTGCCCAGATAATCCTATCTCATGGCATTGCCAGCACGAGTTTTACCCAGCATAAAAATCACCCCTTTCAGATAACGGGCATTCTGGATCAAACCGGTACCCCCGTTGACCAGACGATCCACGTACCTCTCGCAGGAATTGAGGCAATGCATGCCCGGGGCAGCGGGAGCCTGGGTATTGCTTCACCGAAAGAGCCTCCGCAAAAGACTATTCACGAGGACCTGACACCGGAAAGCATCACGGCATTTTTACTAGGCTTGAACTCCAAGATGATGATATTCGGCGTGCAGCGGGAAATAAACACCTATAAGAAAGAGCCCATGCTAGCCATTTTACCTGGCGTTGCGCTGTCGGAACTGTGGCAGATGGTAGGCCTTTTTGAAGATGTATTGCGCCTTATTTCAGCACTGGTCCTCGTAGCTGCGGTACTCGGACTGGGTGCCGTATTACTCGCCTCAGTCCGCGAACGCGATCATGAAATACACTTGCTCAGGGTACTGGGCGCCCCACCCTATTACCTGTTCTTACTTATCGAACTGGAAGCGCTACTGATCAGCTTATCCGGCATGCTCCTGGGCATACTTCTTTTATATCTGTGCCTGGCGCTGGTCAGCGATAATCTGTTTGCCAGCTTCGGCCTCCATCTTAGCCCCAGCGTATTCACCAGCGACGGCTTTATGATTATGCTTGTGGTTCTTGGAGCTGCTCTACTAACAGCTGCTGTTCCCTCAATGCGAATTTATGCCCATGCCAGAGCCTATGATAACCATTAGGAAAACCGCTATGATCAAACGTATTCTATTCGTGACTGTGTGCCTCAGCCTGTCCCTGCTACCCTTGCGCGTCAACGCGTGCGCCGGGCACATGTACTTTAACCCGGACGAGCTCGGTTTTGTCGGTGGCACCATTGCACGAATGGCTGGACTCGCTCCGGCAGCACCCGTGTTCGATCTTGAATACCCCCAAATGACCAAGGCAGTCATTGGCGACAACAACGAGATCCTCATTAATTATTCAAGGCCATTTTTCTCCAAGAATGTTCGCCTGACACTGAAATCCACGAACAACGTGAAACTGACGAAAACCAATTTTGAGCTGGACGACAGGAGCGGAATCATTACTATTGGGTATCAGGTCATCGGTGCCGGTTACAACACGATTACCATGATCGTTAGTGGTGTGAACAAGGGCGAAACAGTTAGCCAAAGTGTTCAAATTTATGTTCGCGCCATCGAGGAACTATCCGAACAGGAATTACAGGTCAGCGAGCGCTGATTGTGCGAAAAAGGAAATAGGATTGCCATGCATGATATGAGCAGCGTCGATTCGGTCATCGAAGAAGCGGAAATGCGTTGTAAGGAACAAGGTGCACGCCTGACTGAGAAACGCAAGCAAGTGCTTTCTGGCCTGCTGAGTTCTCCTACGGCTCTGTCTGCCTATGAACTTATGGATTTCTGCAACTCCGAGTACGAACAGGCACTACCGGCTATGTCGGTCTACAGGATTCTTGATTTTCTGCAGGAACAGCACCTGGTCCACAAGCTGAACCTTGCGAACAAATACGTCGCTTGTGCGCATATTACCTGTAACCATGACCACGGGGTCCCGCAGTTTCTAATCTGCGGAAAATGCCAGAAAGTCGAGGAAATCAGCGTTGCCAAGTCGACGATCAATGCCCTCAGGCGTAGCGTACATGACGCGGGCTATGAGCTAGTGAGCCCTCAATTAGAAATGAACTGCATCTGCGGCGATTGCATCAAAGAAACCACCTGAGGTCGCGCTACCTGCTCGATACTGGTAAATATCTTCCTGTCGCTGTGAAAAAAGTGGACATTTAAAACGAGTGAGCATTACAAAATGGCTCGCAATCGGACTGTCAGTACCCGGGAAGGTCAGGTGGATTATTGGGGTTTCCATTTACCATATGAACATCATTAGCGGCTCGTTCACCCTCATGTAGCGCACCGACCACTGTCGCCGAATGGGTGATATTTGAAGCCTCCCCAGCAAGAAACACTCTATTTTCTGCGATAGGTGCCTGCAGATCTCTGCGTTTGTTGTCAGCTCTGGACTTAAAAGTATCGACCTTGGGGTATGAATATACGCCCAATGTATAAGGGTCTGCGCCCCAATTTTGTACAAAACCCTCCAGATAGGTTTGCGTAGCCTGACCCGGAGCTTGGGGGAACGTATTATCAAGGTCTTTTAAAATGGCATTCGTAATTGCAGCATCACCGGCAACACCGCCACCGGCGGCAACTGCAATATTATTAAGTGCCACACTATTTTCCCCCATGGGATAGCACATCAAAATATGTGAAGTCGCATTTAACTTGTAATTGCTGGGCGGCCAACAGGCGCCAGCGACTCCCTCGGTCACCAACCAGGCCATCTTGCCACTTTCTGTTTCCCACCAGGGAGCGCTGAAACGCATAGGCACTTTCATGCCTTTATCGATACCAATGGCGTTGTAAGCTGTGACTGTTGAACTGGGCAAGTCAGGAATGAAGTCAATCATCTCAGACTGCAAGACGCCAAGCGATACCGTCACTATCACCTGTCTCGCGGCATGCATATCGCCCGCAGCGTCTACGACAATCACATCATCACCGCGAGTGTCGATACTCACTACAGGGTTGTTAAGCAGCAAATCATTATTAGCGACTACGTCATTCCACCAGATATTTTCCAACACGTCTGCGTAGCCAAGCTCTTTATCCGCAACCACTCTGATTTGCTCAGAAAGGTCCCACTCCTTGCTTTGTAGGGCCAGACTCCTCGCTCCCAGTTTATCCAGATTGGTGGCATATGAGCCGCCGGCAAAGCCCGCGTCATAAAGGTGGTAGGCGCGATGGCCAAAACCGACGCCGTATTTGTGGAGCACATCTTCAGCGAGAGATGAAGCTGAATCCTGATGCTGCCCGGGTTTCCAGTACCACTGCCAGAATGCACCTACAGCGGTAACATCCGAATCTACGGAGCAGGGATGTAGCGCAGTGCTTGATGTCCAGCAAGTGCTTCTGCCACCGTCCATTGAGTAAACGTCGAGACCCTGGTACGCCAGCGCATAAATAGAGTCGCCATATTTTTGCCTCACTGCTGGCCATACCGGATTTTCTCCCGCTGCCATGTAATGCTCTTCCGCTCCAAGGTCGACGCGCACATCGCCCAGCGTGCGACTCTTTACGCGACCACCGATGCGTTGGGCCGCCTCGATGATCAACACATCATATCCAAATTCGTGAAGGGTCTTTGCAGCATACAACCCTGCACTGCCTGCACCGACAATCACTACGTCGTGAGTCGTATTTTTTATGGGGCTGAAAACAGCGGTGAGTGCGGGAATGGGAATATCGCTATGCTTTTCGTCCCAGGACGCAACGGCTGAGGCATTCACATCAATGCGACAATTTTCATCGACTGAGAGAGGCCCACACCATCCTTCCCAGTGGCTAAAACGCCAACCTGTATTTGGCACTCCAGCATAATTTACAAAATAGTCACCTCGTACATCATTTTCGCATGCGGTAACGTCGGCGCTAAATACTTCTAGGGTGCAGCCGAAACCCCCGGCATTAAGATCGACAATATCTCCTTCGCCCACAATCAGCAGGGGATGTTTACACGCCTGCAGGAATATCAGCAGCGTCAGAAAAGTTGAAATTCGCCACATAAAAAACATTTCAACACTTCACTCTTAACACCCTGAAATCTCGCATCAGCCAGACTACTACCGTCAAATGCGCTCGCTTTACTACTCCGCCAGTCCATTGCGCCAACCTTGAAATGCGGCATCATAAAACTTTTCATCGGTGGTCAAATCAATACACTGCACTACTGAGACTGCGGTTTCTATCACCTCTTGATCATTTAATGCTTGTAGCCCGACAACCCTTTGCATCGCGTCCTGACGTGTGAAAGTTTGCAAAGAAACCAGACCACGCGCACCTGATTCAGTAACAACCTGACACTCAAATTGGTTGTCTGGCCACTCTCGCTCGGCGAAGGCCCAATGAGCAGAAAGGCAATAGAACGTGATAACAGCGACATTTTTCAGCTTAGGCATGGTTGAAACCTCGAGTAATTAGCTTACCAACAGGCATTAGAATCAGTCCCAGTAGCGGTTTTAGCGCCAGTTGAATCCAATATGAAGGTCGTACAGCGGCTGTCTTTGGACTGCAGTCCGCCGTTAACCGGTGTAGCGGTTAGCACATAACAACGCTGAATGGTTCCGGCAGCGCAAATACCAGCATCGACCGTATAGAATCCATCCGCGGACGCCATAGGATCCGAAGCGAACCCGAGTTCGGTCATGTTCTGCGTATAGGTGCTGCGGTCTAACATGAACTGCTCCTGGCGATTTGCAACATCCATCAGGGCGGACATGGCGTCACTCCGGCGCCCCTTTTGCAAACTGTTTTGATAGCTTGGCAGTGCCACTGCCAGCAGTACGGCCACGATCACAACAACAAACATAAGTTCGATCAAGGTAAAACCTGCAGCGAAACGGGCCCCCGCGCCCTGCGATGGTCCGCAGGGTTTACAACGTGATTGATTCACTAATAGGCCTCCTGGAACCAGTAGTTCCCGTAAGGCCGACGAAGCGACTCAAAGACATCACAGACACCGCCACTGCAATCAACATCACCGGGGTTATCCAAACTTGCTGCGGGCGTGCCCGGTGGCAGAAGCGCTCGAATTTTTCCGTCCTCTCCAAAGTGCACAGACAAGGTGTCTGGTATGATGCCGCCGAGATTTATAATGCCGCGATCGCCATCGTACATGTCGATCACATAAAGCAAACCAGTACCGGCTTGCGGCTCGCAGACATTGATATCATCGAGTAAGCTCGACGGGGTGAAGGTCGTTGCGTAAATTCGACCATTAAGTGTGAGCGTCTTCGCGAGACTCTTTTCGCCCCCGTTGGCCAGATCCATGCGCCAGCCGTGAGACGTCTTCAGCGCCTCTTGTGCATTGGTTTTTTCAGTTTCTGTACCGTTGGACAGCAGATTTTCAGTGATGTCGTGAAGGTCACTTTCATAGAGCGGCAGATCGCATCGGAAATCAAGAACGTCCGGATCTGAACATTCCGATGTAGTTGGCGCCTCGGTGTTGTAAGGCACTGTTTTCTGATCCCGAATCATATACAAACTGTTATCGACATCCGTTGCATTAGGATTCGTGCGATCGCCACTGCCTATCACCACGGCATCTGATGCCTGACCATTAAAGCGAATGCGAACAACGTCCGGCGCATTAAAGAAGCGACGATCGGTTGGGTTCAGCCCTCCATTGAAATCTCCCAGCTTGGTAATGAACCAACTATCCTGGCTTGAAGAGGGAAGCGCATTGCCGGGTAAATCTATACGCCAAACATTGCCGCCCGTATCGCCGAAGTAAATGCGATCGGTTAGCTCATCGGCATTACTGTCCAGAACAGTGACGTCGCCAGGAACAGCATGTAACAAGCCAGGAGCAGACATATTCTTAGCGTCATTAGCTGCCGGTGTCAGGCTCCAGACCAATGCGCCGGTCTGCGCATCCACAATGAATATACCGCGCCCCTGGCTGTCGATCGTGCCTACCCCTGAGCCATCTTTGTTTGTATCGTAGCCAGCACCGAATATCAGTACGGGTTTCGGTATACCCTCGTCGTCTCTATAGCCAGAAATTCGGGTGACCACTGGTTCTGACCAGGTTTGGCCGAGCTCGATGAACCCGCTGACGTCTTGCCCTATGCGCCACATAAACGAGGGCGTGTTTGGGCTGGTGATATCCAATGCGTAATAGGAATTACCGCCACGGCGCATGCCAAAGAAAGCCCACACTTTATCGCCGTCTGCAGACTTGATCGTTCCGTCGGCGTTAGCGTCCAAGGTATAGGCGACGGGGGTGAGGTCCATGCCATAAACATGCTCACTGGACGTGGCGTCTCTTCGCCGAAGCGGCAATATCGAAGCCAGTTCCTTTGGGAAAAAGCCCCAGGCTTCCTGGCCATCGGAGCTCTTAAACATATGTACAAAACCAGAATTGCTTCCCACCAACAGCCGCATGTCAGGATTTTCTGAGGTATAGCCACCGCCAGTAGCACCATAGTTAACCACCAGAGGCTGGCTGTGCAATATGTCGCCTAAAACCCAGCTGCGAGAATTACCGGTATTGTCGGTGTTGGCGTCTCCTTCAGTGTTATAAGCGTCATAGCCCTGAGCCCATGCGACCTGCTTGATAAATGCTGCTTGATTGGAGGCGCCAAAAAGACTGTAAAGAGCTCCATCACTGCCAGTGCCCATTGCTGCAGCGTCGATATTGGTAGTGTTCATCACCTCCAGGGCACCGCTTTCACCCGTATTAATATAAAGCGAGCGACTGTTGGGATCGCGCGCGGCCAATAACGCTCCAACGCCTCCTTCTCCTACCGAACCGCCATCCTGGGAAGAACCCCAAAATGTAACTGCCGTTGGCTTAATGTCGCCCGTATCGGCATCAATCGCTGCATTGCCATTAGCGTCAACTAATGAAGCCGTGCCGTTAACCACTTCGAGCCTCAACTTCTTGATGTTACCCGCCCAGTCGATGCTCTCGCGGGGCTTGAACATCGCATAAAACACTTCATCGCGACTCTGGGTTCGAGTAAAAGTGTCAACCGCGACGGCTGGAGATGTAAAGGTAGTATCCCGGGAGAGAATGCTGACTATAGCGCCTTGAAAGGCTTCAGTGAGTTCAGCTGCACTGTCTGCGGTGTAGTACTCACCTTTGCCTTTTTCAGCGGTATCTTGAAGCAACTGCTGATCAGTAGCGAAACCGATAGTGTAGGTAATACCAAACTGACTGCCATTGGTCGTGTCTCCGTCCAAATCGTTGGTGGCCATATATTCGGCGAGCTGAGGCATGCAATTTTTGCTGTTACCTTCTTCACTATCATACATATCACAGTCCTTTTGAGTCAGGGTCTCTATCGCATCATTGGCCCCCCCGTCTCGACCAGGTAGACCGTCGGTCATTATGATGATGTATGTGTAAGCACAGTCCGTATTCGGTGAGACATAGTTTCCGCCGCTCATGGCCGCAGAGTCACTCGCTGCTATATCGTAACGCCAACCCCGAGAGGTACCGCCACTAGCAGAGCCTGAGTACACTGGACTTTCACCGGCCAGGTATCGGTATGCTTCGTAGGTGGACTCACATAACGGCGTCCAGCCAGCAGGCTCCAAGGCATCTACAAGATTAATAAGGTTGGTGCGGTTGGTTGCTGTCATGTTCTGGATAATTCGCTGGGTGACGCGTCCCCCCTCTCTGTAGTTGAATTCCAATAGTCCGAAATCAACACTGGTATTAGTATCAATTATCGTGGTGATAACGTCTGCCGCGATGTCGATTTTAGGCCGTGGGGTTACCAGGGAATCATCGTGCCACCAGTTCATATAATGCGATGTATAAAAGGTGTAAGCCGTGTTACCCCAACTGATATCGCCATCGACAGACCCTCCATATTCGTTGCCGTCCATTGCATTACTTTGTGGATAGCCATCGCCCACACCACTGCCGTTGCCTGCATTTAAGCTGTTTACATCATCAAGGCACTCCACATGGTCGGGCGTATGCACGCTATTTGAGAGTGCCGCCCAGTTTCCAGGCACCGGGGTGTCAGGCTCACAAATTTCCACGCGGGGGCCAGAAAACTGCCACTCTGTTGTGACCGTTGTAACCGGTTCTTCTAAAAGTTCAAAACAAGCATCGTAACGGTCATTATTGCCTGAGCCTGCTGGGTTAACGATGAGACGGTTCATGCCAGAAGGACAGTTGTTTCCGCTATCGTTTTGGCGATACACCCAACCTGATATGGGATCGAGGGTAGTCACCGTGTCGTAGCAGCCTTTTTCATTGCTCGGTTTGATCTTCACCCAAGTCAATGAGTTTGAAGAGCTTTGGTTGCAGTTTGCCCTGTTAGTCGATTCCACGAACACCAACTTGGGCGCAGGTGTTTCATTAGTGACCTGCTGATAACAACCAGCGTTGTTAGGCCCGGGCGGATTTCGGTAGGTCTCTCCCGCAGGACAAGCGGTGGTGCATTGCCCCTGCTGAATAGTCGAGTTCACCCAGCGCCGTGCCCGCTCTGGTGTGAATCGACCAGCGTCGCTGAGGCTGCTAAAAGAAGAAGCACAGCGATTTTTACTCGCTGAAAAATAATCGTTGCTGCCAGTACCAGGCACACTGCCGTCCGTCGACCAGTAAATACGATCGGCGGAGACGCTGGTATCGTAAGTCGCGTTAGGATCGTAAGGCGGGCGCTGCTGATCGATTTCATTACGCATACTTCCCGAGTCATCGAACACGATAAGTACCTTTGGCCTGGCGCCTGTTGAGGCACTGTAATCTGCTTGGTATATCTCGGTGTCGTCTGCCAACACAAAGCCCGTAAACACTGCAAGCAACGCCAGCAGCCCCGGGGCTTTAAAGACACATAAAATCCTTTTCACCATTGTACTATCCTCCACAACCTGCCTTCCGTTACAGGCGTTCACTCAAATTTCAGTACCAATTTAGCCACTGCTACCAATGACGGTCTTGACGACACCCAGTTCGACTCTTGTACGGGCTTTCCCCGGAAGGTCGTGTTCTGACTTGATTCGATAAAAGTCACAGTTCAGCAGCCCAACGCTAGTGCCACCGCCAGAGGTCGGCGGCCTTGGACATGTTCGTTCGATCGATATCAGAAATACATCTACGTCGACTGGCACATCATTGGGGTCAGTGGCCATATCGCGCAGTGGGTGCTGGGTTACCGACGCAAAAGGCGCTTCCACAACGGCCTGTCGCATAAAAGGATCTTGCGCCGAGCCCGATTGTCCCAGGGCGGCGTAAATACCAGCCTCCGCAGCTGAGAACGATTGATAAGCATCCTGCATATTGGCCGACATGCGTAAGCCAAGCGCACTGCTGTTGGCCGCGGTCACGCTGATAAGAGTGACGACCAGCAAAAAAAGCAGAGAAGTTATCAAAGCAATCCCCTGCTCACGCGCGCTCAAAAATTTTTTTCTCGCCATCAGGCACCTCCTCTCAACACCAGCCGGGGGTTCCGGAGGGTGATTTCTGTTTGCATCATTAACCTGCGAATATCGTCTGCGGGCGCTAACGTGATATCGCCCAACCGATAGGTTTTCTCGTTGATATAGCCGGGGTCGGTCTCCTGGCTACGAAGCAAAATAAAAGCCTGCATCGAGATCACTCTATCCCATGCATTGGCTGCATCGACCGCAGCCAAACTGTTGATGCTGTCAACATCACCATCGTTATTGCTGTCAAAGCCAAACAGGAAGCGCATGTTCTCAACTCCCTGCACCAGGTTCTCACTTTCTATCGCCATTGCAGTGCCATTCCAACCCAATACTTTCCGACTGAGGACTGGGCCCGCGACACTGTTACGAATATAAAAGATCTGAATTCTGTAAGGCCAAGCGACGCCAAGCGCTAGTTCACTTCCCTCATACACGTCAGGCTTCGCATCCGCGCCATCGACAATCAAACCGGCTTCACTGTTGGCGACAACATAGACGGACTCTGCGTCCCACACCCCCGCCGGAAATGAAATGACGCCATCGCGCAGAGCGTTTGGATCATCCGGGTTGGCGTCGTACAGAGGCTGGGCCCTGACGTTTTTTAATACCAAAACATCGGTGTTGGGCATGGCATCGTCAATACAACCCAATACATCGGCACTCGTTGCCCGCACGGCGAAGAATGTGGCGGAAGTGTCGTAGGCGCTCGCGGGATCATCACAATCGCCTGACACAGCCCCGAGAGAAGCATCCTTGCGAATGTCTGCCGGTGCGGCACTGCCAAAAAAAGCAGCATGTCTGGCAGCATAATTTAAAATCTGCAGCGCGAAACGACCATTTTCAGAGACCGAGGCGAACTGCTCCGACTCGATGAGGGAGTTCTTGGAAGCGAGGTAGACTGAAGTTGCGCCGCTGATAATGATAAGGCCAAGCACCATGGCAATCATGAATTCTATTAATGAGAAACCACGATTAGTTTTACTGACTAATGGCATTGACAGCGTCACGCTCATATCTCCGCCTCATCAACTAAATAGCTGTCGATAACAACTTGCCTGCGCGTCGGATCAGAATTAGCCGATGCGCCGCCGCAAACTGACCCACCAATACCAACCGCATCGCTTGTTTCACGCATTCCTTGCCATTGCAAGATGACACTCACAATGCCGGTATTGGTTTTACCTGTATCAGCAGTAAAAGTGACGCAGCCACGAAGACCGCTCATTGATGTGGCGCTTACCGTGTTTCCATCACTGGTAACGGTGACTGCTGAACCATCTAGTAACTGCTCCCAGACCCAACGGTCGTGAGCAGCCAATTGCAGCGGCGTACAGCTAGCAGAACTGCAACTGGGATCGGGCTCCTCGCTAATTGTGCTATTACCCAGGGGAAGGTTGAATCCCGAAGTGCCGGTGCGGTAAGTGGCGACGCCAGCTGGATTACGGCGAATACGTTCAAGCATATGATCTGCCATGGAGATTGCGCGAGTGCGCTGCATAGCTTCATGCTGAGACGCTTTCGCCATCGCCAGTAGGCTGACCACGCCAATTATCCCGATTGCTAAAATGAGACCAGTAATTAACGCCTCAATTAAGGTGACACCGCGGTGTTTTAGCGGCGGCGCTCTTCTGATGATGTTAACAGCCAATGTTGACGCCGCCGTCATCGTTAACTATGTCGTCACCATCGGTATCTAGAGCGCCACGCACCGACCCTACTGGATTTAAAATCAGCGCTCGTGCCTTGTTGGCACCACGCCTGTCACACAACGTAAAAGTGCCTTGTGAACTCAGGGCATAGCCTCGCGGATCGAACCGAACCACGTTACTGGCATTATCGAATGCGAGCATGGCATCAACACCGAGTACGTATTGGATGATTTCTTCGTCCGGGTCATTAGGGTCGGGGGCAAAGTCGTCGTTAGTGTCGACAAAGCTCATATACCCAGAAAACCAGTTGGGGAGCGTTGTATCGCAAGTAACTCCATTGTTGGTCGGGCAGACCACCACCGGAGCGCGCCTGGTCATGGCCTCAGAACGGGCATTACTGAGTGCGGCACGCAAAGAATAAGATTCGCCGAGCGATCGATTATTGAGAATCAGGCTCTGATACCCCGGCACAGCGACCGTTAACATAACAATGAGCACTACGATCACGGCCATCAGCTCTATCAAAGTAAAGCCCTGCTGCTGTTTTACCTTGGGCGAAAAATGCCCATGCTCTGTGTCATAAGGTGCGTTGCCGGAGGTGCGAAGGCTGGTCCAGCTCTGGTTGACGTAGCCGCCACCAGGAGTTCTGGTCAACATTAGGTTGTTAGCATTTGTCTCCATACGAACCCACCTTTAACTCTTCTCGATCCCCGTCTGGGCTTTAGCTGCTTCGACGGTGCAACTGCTATTGGCGCACTAATGAAACAGCCGTTTCAATTTTCCGTACCGTAACACTAAAAATAAAAAATAGTTGCGAACTGGTTCTCAAAATTGGACAAAACTCGCAAATTTTTGTCAATAAATGCGCCGTCGCCTATCGCTGGAAGCCTTACAGTGCCTGCGTATTAGTCGTCTGCGCGGGAGGGAAAGTGGCTATCTTGCCCCTTAAGGGGAACGTAGGCCGAAAATGCCCGTGTCCGCCCACGAAGACTTCTACGTATCAGTAGACAGGGGTTTTGCAGAACTTTAGAGGCAATTGGCAGTGAATGTGGGATTAAAGCGCCCGCGGACGCAGGGAAATTAGCTGCGCTTAGGCATTACCCTTCCGAGATGACACGGCATGGACTCCGGGAACAGGCTCCGTCCTGCTCCCAGGTTGCTGAAGGTGTTGCTGGTGGACTTTAAGTGGACCTAGTCTTCTACAACATAGAGGCAAATTGCAAAATCTCTCCACTCCTTTTTCGTTGCCCTGGCGTCAAATCGTTCCATCTGTCGAAGGAAGAAAGCGATGTAGCTTCCTCGATGCTGAACATCCATCGCCGTCTTATTGGGGAGGAATCTCTACAACGACGATATATCCACGCCAGCGCCGTTCGCTATGGAATTGGTGTTCAGCGCAAGTACGCCCGATTCTTGAGCGAGGGCAACAGCAGCGCCACAAATTTTATCCACCAAGTCGCGTGAACGGGCCTGCTTAGGCTGTTGCCAATACTTGGAATTAGACCTGAACGTTGCGCCTAAGCTTATTGCCCAAACGACTCCTTAAGCCGCATTTTTTTTCGCTAAAATAGCATTGCGAATTGGCGTCAGTCAGCGTCACTCGCGATGACGTCAATGCCCGCCAGATTTTCGGCGTAGCGCTTTTTACGCTCTACATCCATGCTGCGTAGAATTTGTATGCGCTGGGCTTGCGGGGAACCAGCCCCGTGCAATGACTCAGTCAGGTAACCCACAGCATTCCTGCCCAGGGTCATGTTCTCGATAAGGCGGAGCATGCGCATGCGCTTTTCTACGGGTATGTCCGACCTGCCCTTCAGGTACTTTGCCAGTATTGGGCCCGCTTCTTCATGCTCAAAGTCCTGTTGCGATGGCAGCGTCACCATGAGACCTCCGGCAAGATCCTGCGCAAATCGTGCAATCTCATAGGGAAAGCGCGTTACGTTGTGCTTACAGACGTTAGACAGCAGTTCATCGTTCATAAAGATGCCGGAATCTAACTGACTAGCCTGATACGAAGAGGCGATGCCTGAAGAGAATATGGTTTCGTTGAGGTGCGTCATTTCGACCAGCTTATCCTTGATATGACTAGCCTTGTCCGCACCGTTGTATTCCGCAATTGCAGCAGCGGCGCCGACCATGACGTCACCAAGTCCTGTTTTACAGACGTAACTCGCACGGTGGTAGGCGGTGAAGCGTGACACCATGGTCTGGGCAAACTCGTACTCTCCGTCCATAAGCACATGTTCCCATGGGATGAAGACGTCGTCGAAAACGACCAACACTTCCTGGCCGCCATACTCGGCGTTGCCCGCATCGATATCGCCCTCTTCCAAAGCCCTTGTGTCACAAGATTGACGACCGTATATATAGCTTATACCCTTTGCGTCTGCGGGCAACAGGCCCACCACCGCGTAATCGCGATCTTCCTCTAACATGTTCATGGTCGGCATCACGCAGATCCAGTGCGAGTTGAGACCACCTGTCATGTGCGCTTTGGCACCCTTGACGTAAAGCCCAGCATCGGTGCGTTTGGTGACATGCATAAACAGGTCGGGGTCGTCTTGTTCATGGGGACGCTTGCCACGATCGCCCTTAGGGTCAGTCATTCCCGCTCCAAGGATGATGTTATTGCGCTGGGCATGCACCATGAAATCCAGATATCGTTGATGATATTCTGTGCCGTGCTTCTGATCGATGTCATAGGTAATCGAGTGCAGCACGCTGATAGTGTCCAGTCCGGCACAGCGCTGAAAACAGGTCCCGGTCAGCTGTCCCATTCTGCGTTGCATACGGTTCTTGAGCACCAGGTCCTCCGGCGACTCAACCAGATGCAAAAATCGATTAACCGGAGCATCGATCAATGGCGACCATGCCGTGGCCAGATCAGGGTCGTCGATAGCCAGATCATAGGTAGCCCTGAGCGCGTTTATAGAAGGGCGGATAATTGGATGGTCGACCGGCTCACCAATTTGCTCACCCATCAAATAGACGGTGAGGCCTCTACCACGCAGGCTCTCGATATATTCTTCGCCGGTTTTTATCGGTGTAAATCTATCCCAGCGTTGCTGGCCTGTTTCTTCTTTTGAAATTGGTGTGATAGCGTTCAACTGTATGGCCTCTTTATTCATCAACGTTGCAGGGCAGTGTATACCATGCGGCCACAGTAATTCGAACAAACGCTTTAGAATGAAAATAAGATTGTCGGCAAGCTAGCAAGGATAGTGTAAAAAACTGACTTTTAATAAGGTTTTTGTACAATCGACAATTCGCGCTATTAGTTGAACGCAACCCACTATGTGCGCTTGTCGATTACACCCGCTTCCGATAAACCTAGCTCACTGCGTCGATCGCGATCTGCATCGTAGCCAGCTTCTCCTGATTAAAAATCTCGTACTTTAGGTGCGACAAAAAAAGTAGTCATCATTTTTTTCTCCCTGTGAAAATAAAGCGTTTTTCAACGTCTTTAATCACTGGTTAAGGGAAATGTAATTGTAAACTGTGCACCGTTTGCAGTATTTCCAGCGGCAATAGTTCCGCGCATATCTCGGACAATTCCATAGGCAACAGACAAACCTAGGCCCGTACCTTGATTGATGTCCTTGGTCGTATAAAAAGGCTCAAAAATTCGCGGCAGAACATCCTCCGGAATGCCTCCGCCAGTATCAGTAGAAGTAATGTGCACACCCTCAGCGTCTTCAAATACACGCAATGCGATTTTCCTTTCTCCGGAGTTTTGGTCAATGGCATCACGAGCGTTAGTTAATAGATTCAACATAACCTGTTCCATCAAGATCATATGGCCTAAGACCAACGAGCATTCTTCCGGAAGATCACTCGTGACTTCGATATTATTTAAACGCATTTGTTCCCCCATCAAATCTAGGGAATTCGTAATCACCATTTTAGGGTCGATGTACTCCAATTCTTCTTTGGCCTCGCGACCGAATATTCGCATATGATCGATAATGGCAGACGCTCTTTCTGCCTGACCATCAATGCGACTAAGTTTTTCACTGACGATTTCGAGGTCCGGGTTACCACTGGCTATTCTTTGAGAGGCATTTGCCACTGCCAGGCGAATAACCTGTAGTGGTTGATTTAACTCATGCGCGACCGAGGTCGCCATTTCGCCCAGCGTTGCCAATTTTGATGATTGTATAATTTGAGCTGAAGCTTCTTCACGTTCCTGCTCATGCCGGCTCAATGTATTGAGCATCTCGTTGATACCTATAAAAAGTTCACTGAACTCTGCATCGTTAGGCACTGGAAGCTGCCGATCATACTTTGCTTGGCGGGACACATATTTGATAACGCTCATCAAATCATTAACTGGAACGCTTAGTCGCCTCTGTACAAACCAATTCAGCAAAAGTGCCAATGAAAGGCTTCCAATAATTACGGCGACCAGTGCCAGATAAAAATCCGTTCTTTTCCCGTACCCGGGATAGTAGGTGTCTGCCGACAGGGTCACAAATCCAAGATACTCATTATCAAAGGTTATCGGACTGCGAAGGTAGATTATAGTTTCAGCATACTCAATCTCTTTATTGCTACTATCAAAACCACTAGAGTCAGCCTCGTTTAACCGCGAATATTCAGAGAATAAATTGCTGTCTGCATCGTAGACTTTCGCGTAGCGAACATCCTTATCCTGCTCTAGCGTTGACAATATACTCTGTGCAGTATTAACGTCATCAAACAGGATAGCTGACGCCACGGTTGAGGAAAGAAAAGACAGTCGCTCTTTCAGCAAAATTTCTTGCGATTCCTTAATACGAGAATAGCTGGATGAAAGGAGTTCGGTAGAAACGAAAATTAGCGGTATAGAGTTTATGACAACAAGCGCTAGGAGTTGCCTATAGAAAAAACTGATTCGAATTTTTTTCATCGAAAAAATCATTTTATTTTTGCCAGCTTCAGTAGCTCCGAGCTTACGGTAATGTTTTTCTTTTTAAATTTATCAAGATCAATTTCAAACCTTAATTTTTTATCAAGAATATAGAACTTGATTTCAGTTTCAGGGAAATAGTTGTCACCAGAGTCCGTAACAATAACAGAATTATTGAGGGTTATTGGCAACTTATTATCTCTTTTTACGAGATAGATTAACTCGCAATCAACTGCCACATCGAGACTGACTACCTCCAGTAATTGTTGCGCTTTTCCGACCCGCTTATTATTGATTATCTCGCCCAGGAATTCGCGGAATACTGCAGGCGCATCAACGCAAATACTAATTTTCTCAGACTTTGACTCAAAACTGGAATCAGGCCAGCGGATATATTTGGTGAAATTAAACAAATAAACGGCTTTTAGTTGATCGCCTCTTTCCAATGAGCTATCGGATCTCACTGTGAAGGTAGCCATGAGCAGGACCACACTTCCAAAACTGACAATCAGCCGCCTGATTTTTTTCATTTTTATATTTTTTGCTTAACGTTAGCTAGTTATTTATAGTTTTTTCGTCAACGAAAATGCACCAGTCCAGTTTTCTTTAGGTTGTGGCCCATTGAGGTACTGATACACGGGTTTATTTATGTCGAGCTTAAGGTAAAAGTCGCTCGTAGCTTCCCACAATAAACCGATGTTCAAATTTACTTTTTTACCGCCATAAAGGTCTGGATTGGTTATTGAAGCGGGATATGGGAAAGGTGAGTCAATTAGTAGCGCATCGTCCTGACCGTGGATTGAATCGCTGTACACAAGGCTCAATCCACCAAAAACATCTACTTTTTGAGATACTGCAGTAGAGTATTGACTGGTCAATTTGTAATTGTTACCAAGTCTGTAGCCTCGATCATTAGTGCCTGTTCGAATATTGGCTGAGGCGCCCAGTGTAATCTGATGTTTCCCGCTCAATTTATACCTGACGTCGAGTGGAAAATCATAGGTGCCCGAGCCAAGTTGCATAGTATACGGGAGTTCCTGATCTCCCGGTGCGCGAGGCGTATCACCCTCTTCATCAATCGACCCGGTCGGCAGTCTCAAACCAAATCCGATTGCCCATGTTTCCGAGCTACCAGTATTCCATCGATAGGTCGCTTGCGTCGTGATGTCTCCCAAGCCGTCTGTCTCGATAACAAAAGTTTCGTAATTTCCGACGATACTGATGTGATCTGTTTCTTGTCGGATATAGGGAACTAACAGACTAACTTGCCATTGAGGGCTGATGTCATAGGCCAAGGATACAGTATGAACCTCCTGGGTAATTACTGTGGGTACCACAGGGAAATTGTCGGACGTCCTTGGTTCATTTCCCGGTTCCCACAAGACTTCGTCATTGCTTAACGATGAATCTCCATCAAGATAACCCTTGTACTCGGCAAATTTATACGCGTAGCCCAATGTCCATGGCGAAGTCGAAGCCGAAGGACTACTATCGATGAAAAACAGCTCATCGAAGCTCATTTCAGCAAGCTCGGATGGCGTGCTTTGCGCAAAACATTGGCTGCAGAACAAAAACGATGCGATATATTTAAAGTATTTCATAAACGAAGCTCCTGTATAGGAATGCATGAACCGTTACTGTAGTTATCACCCTGAGCACTATTAGGCTATCGTTAGAAGCGACCTGACTCATGTAATAGCATCGAGAAAGGCCACAACTTTGCCATCTCTCACTCCGCTGCGTGCCGTTGAAAAACGTTTACCACGGCAAACCAGCGAATTGAATTTCCCAATTGGTGACCAGCAGAGGAGAGTCTAGAGGACTAACGTGGAAACAATTACACAGATTCTTTTAAATTTAATTCGTGTTTAGCGGCTCTATTATCAGCATCTTGGGTTAGTCACGTTTCTTGAGTGCAAGTAAGGCTTCGCGGCCAGCAGACCTCCGCGTAAATTGCGTATTGCATCGCAAATTGCAACTTTACTCCTCAATTGGCCATCAAATACGCGCATGAGCCAGATTTAATCCGGCCTTACTAATCACCAGTCTCGCGATACCCTTGCGCTGGCAACCCTTTGCGGATGTGATGTCCGGTGATTGTAAGTCGATTTCTTGCCCATAAGCTCTTTAGCACGCCTAGGCTTTAACCTAAAAAACCCTGGTGATAGTGATAACTGGGGCCTAACGCATCGTTTTTTTACTATTTTCAAAACTTGGCCTAAGCTGTATTGTTATGACATTGAAGCCAGTCTCAGGGTTGGGTTGGTGAAGCGCACGACATTGGTGAGAGAACATCGCTAAGGTCGTTAGGGAGAAGCAATTGCCCCCTTTAGGCAGGCGCGACAAGATATTCATCGCCACAGCAGCGCTGCTGAGCGCGTGCTTGTGGCTGCTTAGTGCCCGTGCACCCGTCCTTACTAAATCGACACCGGTCGCGACCAGACTGCCAACAGACGCATCCCCCCCAAAAACGACCGCAGCACCATTGGGCTCCTTCCCTATTGTTTCATCAGCGCAAAGTGAAGCTGTTGAACAGACAGAGCAAAGCGGTCGCGACACACTACAACTCTTTAAAGACCTCAATCGTTACGGTGATGGCACCCAGGCCATCACGGAGAAAAACCTAGATTTGGTTGACCCTGGCGCCCGCCACGAACGCAGACGACCATTGTCACGCAACCCTCTTAGCCCAGATGCAGACTGGGATATATTGCTAACCGCTGACCGATTTTTTATTACAGGCGATGACGTTGCAGAGATCAGTCTGGAACTGTGGCGCAACGACCTGCCAGCGGCCGCAAATACGCTCAGCATGCAGGCCGAAATTCGAAGCGCCGATGGCACCGTACTAAAACGACAACTGGCGGTTACTGCAGCAGGCCAAGGCGCTGAGACGAGTTTTCAGCCTGACTTATTCTGGCCTGACTACACGGGCCCAATTAGGGTGAGAGTTGCATTCGGTAACTTTGGCGTTGAAACACGTGAAGCGATATTAGACTTTCATTTCACCGGTTCAAGCAGGGTCCCGGCTAATTTCACTGCCGTGTCCGCTGACTATCTGCACTCGGGCGATCTTGTTTTTGACGTCGGTATCGAAGTAAAACTGGCGGGCACCTACCGTATCAGTGCCAACATACATGATCGATTTGGCCAACCCTTTGGCAGATCGCAGCTGGACACTAATCTGGAACCGGGTTCCAGGGTAGCTAGCTTAGAATTCGATGGTTTGCTTTTTCATGATAGAGAGGTGCAGGGACCGTTTTATTTAACGACACTTCGCGGAGAACGCCTGAACCCAATGTCAATGGCAGGCAGTGACCATCTTGCCTTAATAGAAGGTCAATACATCAGCCAGGATTACGACCTTGACCAGTTCAAAAATACAGTAGTGCGTAGCTTGCGTACCGAACGGATGCTAAAACTCTACAAAGAAGCGCTGGCGCGTGGCGTTGAATTCGCGCCGCCCGAATAACAAGTACATAGCAACTGCCTGAAAGAATTCAGGCATATTTAGGGAGAGCATGGCGATGTTTTTACAACTGAATCGTTTGATGGTTTTAATGCAGGCCTTTGCATTGTTTCTGCTAATGGCGCAATTCGCTTCGGCAGGTTCTATTGGTGGAGGCAATTTTGGCCGATGCGAGATGCTGCAAAGTGAGGCGACTCAAGTCTGCGAAGGTAAGGGTAAAAAACGTAGCTGCGAGGTGATCGATAGCTATTGTGGAGGCAGCGGCAACGATGGGAGCTGCTCGTGCTTGCCCGATTGCGAATCACAGGGTAACTGTTGCGCTGACTATGCGCCCGTTTGCGCACAAGATTTCGGAGACTGCCAGAGCGATTCGGATCAAATTGCTTTTCTGCATCTTGGAGGCATGTGCTCGACGCAATGGGATTACCCCGGAGAGTCCGACAGATTAGCCGATGTGTCGGGGATTAGTGGTAACGCTGCTGCGGTAGAGATCAAGGCCGTGCAGACGGAGAACGCGGGGACGCAGGTTGCCGCTAAGACACTCACGCGATATCTCGACCATTGCTGCACGGATAGTAACAGCTGTGTGATTTATAATTATTCAAACGGGGATAATGTGTTGGGTTACGCACTGGACCGCATGGCTACGCAAGATGAGGTCTGCACTGGTAAAGGCAAACGCAGAGTGTGTGAGCGGTCTCTCAGCTGGAATATTATTGAGGTAAGGACTTCAGCTGGAGCCGGTGGCGGAAGTGAGTTGTCTAACTGGGGTAGCGTTGCTGATTTATTTGCATGCGATTTAGCAAGTGAGTTGTCCCCCAGCAAAGTTCGTAACCTATACAACCACAGCAACACACAGGGCGTACCAATCAGGCATATCGGTGGCTTTTTGGATGAAGTCGGTAGTGACGATGGCACGTTGAACGCAGGTTGGTGGTTATTGCCCTGGCACAGCGACGGCGCCGTGGCTTTTCATTCTGCCGGCGCTAGAAACTCCACAGTAGAGTGGTGTTCAGATTTATGGTTTCCACCGCTTTGGTGTAATCGCGAAGATATATGCGATAGCCGCTACGGCAGCTTATATCAGGGTCATGAAATGGCCTTCTGCGGTAGGGAGTTTCGCAATTCTGATCACTATGATCAGAAAATGGAGTTTATTGAGCAAATGGGGCAGTAGTTACACGTAGCAAGGATAGCGAGAAATTAGCTGCTCAAGACCAGGGAAAACCAGCTCCCGGTCTTGGGCCACCGCCCTACTCACCAGACAAACTAATTCCTCGATGACTCTGCCGGGCACCGACCAGGTGCCCGCTCAGATTGCAGTGCAACTTAGGCCAAACTGTGCAGCAAAAAACCAGCATCTTCCGCCTTATTTCTTCGTTTGCAACAACTTATTTATTTGTCCTGCCAGCGTAAAGTCCAGCTCAGAAATCCCACCTGCGTCGTGCGTCGTCAGATAAATATCCACTCGATTGTATACGTTGGACCATTCAGGGTGATGATCCATAGCCTCAGCCAGCAGCGCTACCTGAGTCATGAACCCAAAGGCCTCAATAAAGTCTTCGAAAATCAAGTGGCGATAAAGCTTAGTTTCATCAAGGGTCCATTCAGGAAGTTGGTCTAGTTGTTGCGTAATCATCGCAGACGATAGCTTTTGTGAGCGCATGGGAAACTCCTGTTGTTCATTCTGCATTGTAGTCCAGCTACAGTCGCTGCAACTAGAAAAATCATTGTTCTGCAGTGCAGATCAGTTCAGTTGGATTACGACAGGACTCCCACAGGGGAGTCGCAGCTCTCGACGTTAGCCAGTTGCCGCTTTACAATTTTTTACTCTTTTTCACGGAAATCTTGGTGAACTCTGATTCTCAATCGGATAACGTCCTCCCAATGTTAATAACGCCTGGACAGTAATCGAACCTGCTTGCAGTAAGGCTATTGATCAAGGACATACAGGCCACAACATGTCAGTTATTCACTTAATAAGATCGTTGGTATCTGCAATCTTAGTCTTGTTACTGGTCGCCTGCGGCGGCGGTGGCGGCGGCTCTTCTGCGCCCGCCGCAAACACCAGTCCCGCGCCAGTTGCAGCGCCCCCCACAGATTCTACTCCCGCGCCGGAACCTGAGTCGAAACCAACTACGTTGGTGTTTAAAGAGGCTGAGGCAGCACGATTCCTAAGCCAAGCAACGTTTGGCCCGACGCGAAATACCATCAACGCTGTGGTGGCTGATGGGCCCGAGGCTTGGCTGCTAGAGCAACTGGAGAAACCCGCAACCTTGCATCTCGAAGCAGTCTTGTCGCAATTTCCTGCGGACGGCCGGTTCTTCGACGAGAATGGTGACACCCTGCAAGAGCTAAAGCCGCTTCCCGCGGTGTCTTTCTGGACAGCTGCCATAAAAGGGGAAGATCAGTTGCGACAGCGCATGGCCTTTGCTCTGTCGCAAATCCTGGTGGTGTCAGCAAACAGCAGCGTCGGCGACGCCCCACAGATCCTGGCGCATTATATGGATACCCTGACCGAGGGCGCCTTCGGCAACTATCGCGACTTGTTGGAACGTGTCACCTATTCACCAGCCATGGCAATCTACCTGACCTACCTGCGCAATCGCCCAGCAGATGCAGAAACGGGCCGGGTGCCAGACGAGAACTATGCCCGGGAGATTCTCCAACTGTTTACGCTTGGACTAGTGGAACTCAAACCCAATGGCCAGCCCGTGAAGGCGGAAGATGGCAGTGAGGTAGAACTCTACGACAACAGTGACATCACCGAGCTTGCAAAAGTATTCACCGGTTTAAGCTTCTCAGGGACCAACTTTGACACCCGCCTAAACCGGGTGCCGCTCGCCTCCTTTCATGCATCGCTAGAAATGTTTGACGAGTACAGCGCAAGTGGTTCCAAACAATTCCTTGGCAATACGATAGCCGCTGATACCGGCGGAGCAGCGAGCATAGAGCTTGCGCTTGATATCATCTTCGAACACCCCAATCTGGGCCCCTTTCTCGGGCGCCAACTCATCCAACGCTTTGTCACCAGTCATCCCACTAACGCCCACGTGCGACGGGTGTCCGAGGCATTCGACGCAGGTAGTTACCAACTTCCTGGAGGTGAGGTGATCGGAACAGGGCAGCGCGGCGACCTTGCGGCGGTGATCTCGGCTGTGTTGTTCGATATAGATGCAGGCGACGCATCGGGTACCGATAACCCTGCGTCAGGCAAGCTGCGCGAGCCAGTTATTCGCTTTACTCATTGGGCCAGGGCATTTGAGGTAAACAGTGCCGACAGCAGCAATGAACGAGCTCTGCGAAACACAAGCAGTCCTCAGCTTTTAGGTCAACAGCCCTATGGCTCGCCCTCCGTATTCAACTTCTACCGACCCGGTTACATCGCAGCGGGCACTAGTACCGGCGATGCCGGCCTCACCGCGCCAGAACTGCAGATCACCAATGCGGGGACGATTATCGGCTATGCCAACTTCCTCACCCTGTTCGCGCTGCAAAACTCACCCCGGTATGACAACAGTCTCCCGCGGGCCTTTGTGCCAGACTATGCCCCCTACATATCACTGGCCGACGACACCACCGCCCTACTCGACAGTCTCGACCTGATCCTGACCCACGGAACCCTGGCTCCGGAAACACGCCAGCGCATCACTGATGTTCTCGCTAGTATTGACCAGCAAAGCACCGACACCAGCGAGCTCAAAACACAAGCAGCGGTAATTCTGATAATGACGTCGCCAGAGTACATCGTGCTGCGCTAGGTGGGGCAATAAAGGAACAGATTATGCATAATCGAAGGCAATTCTTACGCAATACAATGGCTTTGCCACTGCTCGCAGGCGGTAACACTTTGCTGGGGAATCTCGCCAGTTTCCAGGCACATGCAGCGGACACCGAAGGCTATCGCGCGTTGGTGTGCGTTTTTCTTTTCGGCGGCATGGACTGCCACGATACCGTATTACCGTTTGATACTGCGTCCTACAACCAATTTGTTACTGCGCGTAAAACCCTTATGTCCACTTATGACGCGCTGCCACAGGGCTCCTCACGGGCTCAGAACCAATTATTGGCCCTGGAAACCGCCAGCAACCCTTTTGGCGATAGACAATTTGCCCTGCCGCCGCAAATGAACGGTCTACACTCACTGTTTCAGCAAGGCAAGGCGGCTATCGTAGGCAATGTTGGCCCGCTGCTGGAACCGACGAATCGGACCACCTTTAACAATCGCAGCGCTGAACTCCCAAAAAGGCTATTCTCGCACAACGACCAGCAATCAACCTGGCTGTCCTTTGCACCAGAGGGGGCTCAAGTAGGCTGGGGAGGACGTTTTGGCGATGCCGTTAGCGGTGCCAACACGGAAGCCGTGTTCTCGCAAATATCTCTGTTCGGTAATACCGTTTTCCTCACAGGCAACAGCGTAGGCCCCTACCAGATCGGCACCGATGGCGTCCCCACGATCCGGGTCGTAAAAGCGGCGCCCGCCGGCGTCTCTGGGATGCTAAGAGATCATTTTGCCTCGGTCGGTTCAACCCGCCAAAGTCTGTTTGAGCAGGACTTTATTGACATCAGCCGGGTTTCACTGGATGCCAACGATAAGCTTGCGCTAGCTACAGAAAACCCCCTTGACACTCCGTTTCCTGCGAGCAGCCTGGGCAGCCAGTTACGCGCCGTGGCTGAGACTATTGGCTCTCGGCAGGCCATTGGTGCTAAACGGCAGGTGTACTTCGTGGGCTTGGGCGGATTTGATACGCACTCGAACCAGGCACAAGCACTGCCGGGACTGCAGCAGACCCTGAGCGACGCAATGACCGCTTTCTACAATGCCACCGAGGAGTTGGGTGTGGCGGACCAGGTCACCACCTTCACCGCTGCAGACTTTGGTCGCACTCTTACGGCAAATGGTGATGGCACCGACCATGGCTGGGGCGGCCATCACTTTGTGGTTGGCGGAGCCGTTCGCGGCGGCAATATTTATGGTGACATCCCTATCGCGCAGCTTGGCCATAATCAGGACGCCGGCAACGGTCGTCTCATCCCTACTGCCTCGGTGGAACAGTTCGCTGCCCCCCTGGGCCAATGGTTTGGTTTAAATAACCAGGAATTGGCCACCGCTCTGCCCGGACTAACAAACTTTCCAAACGGCGCGCTTGGGTATATCTAGAAGGCACTGGCAATATAACGCTTGGGTCCCCAGTGATTCTGCAAGGCTAGATTAGAACCGTGGACGTTTCATTTTTGAGCACGATGGACCAAGATTTGCGACGTTTAATGAACGGCTTTAGCCACCTCGCGCAATAGGTCCCAATAATCAAAACCCTCAGGGCTATAGTCTAACCCTCGCCTGACAATCACCAGGTCGAGTGTTGGAACAACGATCACAAATTGACCACGCGTCCCTGCCGTTGCATAAGCGGATGCGGGCACATCTTCACGGCCCTCGGGAACTAACCACCAGTGCCCCCCATAAAAACCACCATGCGACAAAGCAGTGGGTGCTGGCGTGCGCACAAAGGATATCCACTCTTGCGAAATAATTCGCTCACCCTGCCACATCCCATCTTGAGCATAAAGAAGTCCAAATCTCGCGAGGTCTCGAGTATTCGTGTAAACCTGAGAGCTCAAAATAAAATCACCAAAGCGATCAACGCCCACTAAGGTGCTCCTCATGCCAATTTTTTCAAGCAAAGCACGCTGAGGAAATGTCCGGTAATTTTCGCCGCCGCCAAGCGCTTTTTTCATAGCGTAAACCGCTAACAAGGTATCAAAATTTTCATAGTCCCAGTAAGTGCCGGGTTGACGGACCAGGCCGCGATCGCGCATGCCATCAATGGATGAGGCGCCCGCCCAGTAAGCAAGGCTAGATCCAGCTGTATATTTACGGTCAGTATCGTCAACCGGATATAAGCCGCTGGACATATGCAGGGTATGGCGCAAGGTAATAGCATTTCTGGGATCAGCCTCAGGGTGTTTTAGCACCGGCAACCAGTCAATATCCAGAGGCTCGTCCAATTGCAACTTGCCTCTGTCGACAAGAATACCAATGAGTGTGGACGCGATACTTTTCGCAGTCGACCACGTTCGAGTGCGGGTATGTCTGTCAAAACCGTCGGCATATCGCTCATGAATTATCTGCCCCTGATACACAACAACAAGACTCGTCGTTACCTCTTGCAAATTGGGCCGCTTAAAGGCCCAGTCCGAGGCAGCCTGCAACGCTTCGATGTTAATGCTATCAGGTATTACCACATCGCTAATCAGGTCACCAACAGGCCAGGCAATTGAGTCAGGATCGTGATCGGGGACTGACAACTCAAGCTTGGGCAACGAATCGATCTCGTTTTCGCTCTGATCAGGCGCCATAACGACGCAACCAATGCCGGCTCGAAAAACCGCACTGACAATGGGACCCGAGTCGCCGCCACCTACGGCTACTGAGCGCAAATTTGAGTTAATTTTATAATCCCCGCCATCAACATCGCCGACAATACCGCCGAATCGCTCACCGGCAAGGTAAGCCAATTCTTGCTCAAAAATTCCTCCGAGCTGGCGATGAGAGGTGTAAAGCCCGTTGCACATCAGCACGGCCTGCATACCGTTGCGCACCAACTGGCGGTTAACCGAAAAATAATCATAGGATGCTTGAATATTGATCGATGTGCATAAAAGCAGTGTGATGCTTATATAGCGAAATTGTATACGCATGCTAGTTACCCTACCGTTGTTTATTGTTTTCAGGACACTACGCCAGGCCTAAGAAAACAGTCTAACAGGGATCAGCAGTCCATGACTGATTACGCGAATACATGGCTTCTTCGCTGACGAGTAGCGCTATTACAGCTATGCTTAAAATACAATTCACAGGAGACAGAAAATGGCGAATGTAGACCCTGGTAAGGAAGACGAATTTTTCATGGAGGTGGACGCAGCGGCCAAGAAAGCGGTCTGGTGTGCGTTGGCTACAATCAGAAACAATGCACCCCGAGTACGCATGGTTCATCCCACTTGGGAAGGCAAAGTCCTATGGATCGCAACGGGGGTGGAGACTGCAAAAGCGAAAGAAATTCAAAAAAATGCGGCGGTCGATATTCAGTTTCAGGTAGCACCAGATGATTTCGTTCACCTAATGGTTCGCGGAACAGCGGAAGTAAAGGTCGATTCGGCCACTAAAAACAGAGTCTGGGAGGTTCTCGATTACGACCTGACCCAGTTCTGGCCTGACGGGCCAGCAAACGAATCTTACTGCCTCATTAGAGTGGAACCATTTCGCGTGGAATTGTCAGAAATGTTCGGCTCCAGAAATAAAAGAGTCTGGCGCTCGCCCAGCGATTATTCTTGACATAAAAAACCCCGCTCTCGCGGGGTTTCGTAACGCTGAATAGGTGTTAGCTCCTGGTCTCAGGACCTACTTCGTCCGATTCTGCGACCAAGTCTTTCTGCTCTGTCGACTCCCCCGCCAACATTTCAGTCGTTCGCTCAGCTCCGACTGCCGCTGCGAATTCGTCCAGCGCCATGTTGTTGCACAGGTATCCATTGCGTGCGTCTCGCAGGCGACCACTTCCTGGCGCTAGCGCCACAACGGAGTACGCTGATGGGATGCGGTAATCTGCAAGCAGTCGTGACAACTCACTCACGTCGTCCTGCAGTACTGCGCGACATACTGCCACGGCGTCAGCGGGACCGGCCTGAGGTGCTGCTGCCAGCCCTGACGCCATTCCCAATCCTGCAACGACCATTGCGGCTTTTAAAGTCAAAGTCCGTGTAAACATAGTGTTTTCCTTCCCGTTTTCGTTGAGTGGCACGTGCCGCGCCGATTAAGTGTTGCCATTGATTCGTCGGGCGCCCAGAAACGGTTCTGTGTGGTAGTCAATTTTCTTGCGCAGATATGAACAAAAGCGAAACAAAAGCTCTGTCACAGCCTTTGCAAAGTCGATTAAATCTTGGGTCACACTGATTGAAGTAGAGTTCGACTCGCTAACTTCAATGCAAGTGACTATCACTTGTGATGAAGGCGGCAATAACGTTTTGGATAGCGCGAGAAAGAGAGAATCGAAAGAACAATTGAAAGAAAAACTTGGCTTGCGTGCTGAAAACTACGCTGACTGTCTAGGGAAAGGGTCAGTGCAACCCAGCCGGTTAAAGCTGGGTCGCACTGCAGTGAGTAAAGTTACATGCTTATGGCGAATTCCATGCCGTAACTCGCAGGACGGTTCCAGGAATACCAGCCCGTCAAGCCACCGATTTCAGCAAAATTCGCCTCCCGCTCATCGGTAATATTTCGACCAAAGGCCGACACACGGTAACGTCCATTTTCGCCAAAGCTATAACTAATCGTGGCGTCGAGGTTTTGAATGCTATCGAGCAGACTCTCAGGCTCATTACCAGCAAGCGTGTACACTTCATCGCGCCATCTGTATGAACCCATCAACGATAGCTCACCGTTACCCAGCTGCATCACGTAAGTTGAAGTAATGCCGAACGAGTTTTCTGGAGTATTTCTGGGCGTCAAACCAGAGTTATCCGTTACTACCGTGTCGCCGTTCAGGTCGGCATCGAAGCTGTCATACTCGGCATCGAGGTAGCCATAATTTGCGCGCAGGTTCCATGCCTCCGTCACCTGGAAAAGCACCTCCAGTTCAGCGCCGAAAATGTCTAATTCACCGGCATTTCGAACAACCGTTGACACATTGGTAAGGCTGATTGGTATCAGGACAGACTCCTGTTTATCCTCATAACTATTTAAGAAAATCGTGGGATTGAAGATCATGCGACCACCCAACCATTCGCTCTTTAAGCCTAACTCAAAGGTGTTCACATATTCTGGCTCGTACTTGGCATCCACATCGACAAAGTTCGACTGGCGACCAAAATACCCTCCGCTCTTGAAGCCTTCGGTGTATGACCCGAACACCATCATGTCGTCATTAGGTCGGTAACTGAAACCAACTTTGGGAGTCACTTCACTCCACGTCTCATCAAAATCCTGATAGACCGCAGATACATCAGGTCGCGGGCTGCCGTCTTCATAAAATTGGCCTCCGTTACCCCCACTGAAGTCTTTTTCTTCCTGCGTGTAGCGCGCTCCCGCAGTTAAAGTCCACTGATCATTCAGGTTCCAATCGCCAGAAAAGAATGCGGCAATGGAGGTCGTCTGCTGTTCTTGACCATTGGTCGATAGTGTATCCTCTGTAAATCCAGCACCACCTGGCACACCTGTAATCGCTCCAACACGGTCTAGGTTGTAGTGCAGCTTGCCCACATCCCAGTACTGCTCGTAGGCAACATCCCAGTAATACAGACCGCCGACAAACTGAATAGTATCCGAGAACTGCGACGTTACTCGGAGCTCCTGACTAAACTGTTCCCATTCATTGAAATAATTCAGATAGAGAAAATCTGCTGGGGAAGGGTCAAAGTTATTCAAATACTGCTCATCCTTATCCTGGTAAGCAGTGATAGACGTCAGCAGAAACTTGTCCAAGTCCCAGTTGGCGGTCAGTATCGCCATCTCGGTTTCAGCTTCCGCATAAGACTCCCTGCCTCCAGTGACGTTATCTTTGTCGCTCGCAGTATCGGTGCTTGCACATCCCACCGGCCATAAGACGCCCTCCAAGTCACATACAAAGGCTCCCGGCGTATTGCCGTTCGCGGCCGTTAGTACATCAGAATCGTCCCCAAACACCTCGTAATGGAACTTAAGGTCAAAGTCTTCAGTGGGGCGCCACAGCAACGCGGCGCCGTAGGTTTGCATGTCGTCTCCACCTACATCCTTATCAAGCGTGACATTCTCAAAATACCCGTCGCTTTGGACGCTGCTGACCATCACTTTCATGCCCAATGTGTCGTCGATAAGCGGTACATTAACCACCGCCTTGACTTCTTCCCTGCCATCGGTCCCTAACGCGAGGCTGGCATCCACCCCCCACTCCATGGTGATATCTCCACGAATAATGTTAACAACACCTCCCGTAGTGTTTTTGCCGAACAGCGTACCCTGAGGCCCGCGCAAAACCTCTATCTGCTTGGTGTCAAAATTTTGCATCATGCTGCCGCTCGCAGTGCCAAGCACTAAACCATCCATGATGACGCCGATTGATGGGTCAAAGCTCTTGTCATACTCCGACGAAGACACGCCTCGAATAGCAATTGACAAGCCACCGGGCGCGGAGCTGTGTTTCCTTAGGTAAACATTGGGTGTAAACGACTGAATGTCATCAAGACGACGGAGACTAGCCTCTTTCAGCTCAGTGGTGAGCGAAGTGACCGATACCGGCACGTCCTGAATCGATTCAGTACGTCGAGTTGCGGTGACGAGGACCTCTTCCAGTGCAAACGAACTTTCTTGCGCAATTGCTACGGTTGGTCCAGCAAGCGTCGCCGCTACAATCGCAGCCAGGGCCGCTGGAATAGTTTTGCGAGACGTGCGGCACGACAGTGATGACGTTGCAGAGCAGGCGCTTGCCAGCGCATGCCGGGCTGTCCCGGGCTTCATTAGTGTGTTGGAGTTTTTCATCGATATTTCCTCTTGGGTTTTATAGTTGTTAGGACGAAAGCCTAATCGGCTGTTTTATTACAGGTGTTATCGCGTGTTGAAACGTGTCCATGCGCTCTTCAAGCCACTGTTTGCGGCCGTCAGTGCAAAAGGGTATCAGCGTGATCACATGGTTAAGGTTGGATTGTCTGATCAGTTGCTCTAAAGAAATCATATTTTGCTGCCACATTAAGGCCACACCCCATTGGTTAGCAGCAATAATTAATGACAATTCCTGTAGATCGACCCCAGATTTAAGTTCGTCGTTTTCTCTCGCAACTACCAGCGCGTCATAGGCCAGCATTTGCACCCTGCCCACTCTCTCGCCCGCACCGGGGGTGTTTTCGTTCGCAGCAACAACGATTGCGACCACCGTCTTCATAAATTCTGGGTTATCCCTAAACGGCAGCATAGCGAGCTCTGTTATGGCCAGTAACCTGGGAATTCCGGGTGTTGCTATCTGAATTGAGGCACTCCCTACCAGCTCATCAAGTCGGTTGGCGGCTGCTTGTAAGAGCAAACCCTCCCGATTAACGAAAATATTGTAGAGAGTTTTAGTGCTGACGCTGCTCATTTTAGCAATGCGAGCCATACTAATGCCCTCGATACCCTCTGATTCAAGGAGTTCTCGAGTGTTAAGCAGGATTTGACTGCGCCTTTGGCGCTGCAAATCAGAGTCATATGGACCGCGCTTTACCGCCATTATTTTTGTTCGGTTAGTGAGCCATAAGTAAAAACTACACCACTATGTAAAATTAAGCAACCCAGGCCATTAGGATATTTTTCCAGAGGTATCGGGGGCCGCTATCGGCGATAATCCGCAGGTGCACTGCCAAACTACCCGCGGATATTGATCAGCCGTTTATGCCTTGCAGGATAACTCGCAGCATTCAAGCGCAGGCTCAACGGCGGTAATATCAGTCGCTTGCAGGTTGTAACCAGCTAGAAAATTTTGTAATCAGGTGGAACACAAACACAACGAACGCTGACTATGGACATTGACATGAGTAATACACAGATCGTGCTGGACTTTATCGCAGCTTGGAATCGAATGGATTGGGATGCTGTCGTCTCGGCGTTCAGCGAGGACGTGCTCTATCACAATATTCCCATGGAACCGTTGAAAGGAAAGGCCGCAGTGACAGAATTCATCACCACTGGCATGGACCTTGATGCCGTAGACTGGCAATTGCTCGCAATTGCGGAAAACGGCAACAAGGTACTCACTGAGCGCGTCGATAACTTTTATCTTGTTGGCGGCAAAGCAGTATCGATGCCAGTTATGGGCACCTTCGAAATCGTAAATGGGCAAATCACCGCCTGGCGAGACTACTTTGACCTGGCGACATTCACTTCACAAATGGCGCACTAGCACTCGGCGATTGGGGCGCGCTAGCGGCACAGATATTACGCTGTTCCCTAAACTTGCTGGGCCACCTTGCGCAGACGACTAAAGCATCAGCCGGTGAAAAAGTCCCCTCTGGGCACTCCGTTAGGGTCGTACACAGGTTCGGCGTGGTCAATGCGATACTTTAGAATGTCGGTTGCGAGCATTTCGTACTGGCCGAGAAGACCCAGCATATCAGCGTAGTAACGACCGGCCAGGTGCGCATTGAGATCCTCGCTGGATTCCCAATTTTCATAAACGTACACCCGGCCTGGAATAGTAGGGTCGAGGCTCCACACGTACTCCCTGCACCCGGCCTGGCTGCGAGTGTCAGCCATTAATTGAGCCGCAGTCTGCACCGCCTTACCAGCATTTTCAGGGCTGAACTCTACCCATCCATTGATAATTACCGTCATAGTGTATTCACGCGTTGTTAATGATGTCGGAACACTAGCAAACGCTTGTTAAGAAAACAAACAAGGTTGATTGCACTCTAAACAGACGGTATGTTTCTCTGCCAGTGAAGCAACTCAGCGCCCGCTCGATGACTTTCTGAAGTTTGAGAACGCGCAATTTAGGAGTGAACAAGTGACCCAAGCTATCAATCGCCAGTTTTACCTGGCCCAACGCCCCAGTGGCTTGCCGACTACCGACGATGTCATCCTGCGTGAGCTACCGATACCCGAACCAGGAGTGGGAGAAATTGTTATTCGCAATTTATACATGTCACTGGACCCCGCCATTCGCGGCTGGATGAGTGACGCCCCTAATTACATCGAACCGATCCCTGTTGGCAGTTGCGTGTGGGCAACCACGATCGGACGTGTTGTCGCGTCCAATAGCCCTGAGTTCGCCGTCGGCGATATTGCCCTGGGCATGAATGGCTGGGAGGACTACAGCCTGTGTGCCGCAGAGGCTGCCAGTAAAATCGAAGACACGATGGGTCTACCGTTGACCAATTTCTTGAGTATTCTTGGCTCCACCGGATTGACGGCCTACTTCGGGTTGCTCGACATTGGCAAACCTCAAGCAGGAGAGACGCTATTAGTCAGTGGGGCTGCAGGTGCAGTGGGCTCTCTCGTGGGCCAGATCGCCAAAATTATCGGCTGCCGTGTTGTGGGTATCGCCGGGGGCTCACAAAAATGCAGCTGGCTACTGGACGAGTGCGGTTTTGACGAGGTCATTGACTATAAGACCTGTGGGGACCTGACCGCCGCAATTGCAGAAAAATGTCCGGATGGTGTTGATATTTACTGGGAAAACGTGGGTGGTGACATGCTGGACTCTGTACTGCTTAATCTTGCACACGGTGCACGCATTCCTTTTTGTGGCTGGATAGCTACCTATAATGATGCCGAACAGCGCCCGGGTCCAAAAAATCTGTGGCAACTGCTGGCCAAAAGCGCTCGGATGGAGGGTTTTCTGGTTTTAAACTATATACCGCGTTTTCCCGAGGGCATCGCGGCAATGGCTCAATGGCTGCTCGAAGGGAAATTGCATCACCGTGAGCATGTGGTATCCGGATTGGAAAATGCACTGGACGCTTTTCACATGCTGTTTGACGGGCGGAATACCGGCAAACTGATTATCAACATTGGTGACATGGACGACTGACTGCGATAGAGACAACGGTGTTCTGCGGAGCCAGACGTAGCCACTGTAACGCGTTAGGTCAGGTATACGGTGTGTAATCGCCGCTCAGGTCTTCAGATCCCCGGTAGATTACGTGGTAATCGCGTCTTGCAAATACCCAGCGTCCATCTTCGCGAACATACTGATCGTCATATACACCTTCGATATGCAGGCCGTTGCCATCCTGCCCCAACAGGTGCTCGGTGACATACCAGCGCCCGGTTGCGGTATCACCGCTAATATCAATAGTTCCTGAGTTGAGCACCATGAACGCGAATTTGAAGCTGGCCATGGCAGTCTGCCAAAAGCCAAAAAGTTCCTCGCGTCCAGAGACCTCTTGCCCCATCAGGATCCACGTACCATCGTGGCTCCAGGTTGCCTTCCATGCTGCGCCATCAGTGCGGTTTACTGCGTCGATGTAGTTAGCGGCCAGTTCACGTATCGCCAGATTGTCTGCCAGATTTGCATAATCACTCAATGTTTTGCTCCCAATCTACCCAAATGTGTCCAGCTTACTCTGCGTGCAATAGAAAAGAAACAATCCGTACTGTTTTAGGAAAGTGTAGTCTGCTAATATTTCAGCTTCACTCTTGTGTTCATTAGTCGCAGTGGGAAACATATCGATGCGTACAGTATTTACAGAACTCAGCATGCACCTCTCCAGGCGCGCAGCGAGAGTCCCAGTAGCTATCGATGGACCTACCTTCTATTCGTCTAAATCAGCGTTCGAGCACACTGGTATCAGCGCGGTAACAACATCACAGCGCTGATGCAGCGCCCCACTCCCATGGAGGAACCCAAATGAGCAATAAAATAAATCTGACCGAAGAAGAAATTGCTGCGCGCAGTCCTGCCTACTCCTACCAGGACTTGCTGGACCAGGAAACTAACGAGGTACCCGAAGCGCTGCGATCGGATACGGCAACTTACCTGGGATCTGAAGATCTGGACATAGAACGATGGACCTCACGAGCATTCCACGAACTGGAAGTTGAAAAATTGTGGAGCAAAACCTGGCAGATGGCGTGCCGGGAATCACAAGTCAGCAAGCCAGGCGACTATTTCGTTTATGACATCGTTAATCAATCAGTGCTCATCACGCGCACTGAGACCGGAGAGCTCAAAGCACACATTAACAGCTGTTTGCACCGCGGCAGGGCTTTAAAGCGAGGCCAGGGCAAGAACGCCAAGGAACTGCGTTGCCCATATCATGGCTTTACCTGGGAATTGAGTGGTGAATTTCGCGGCATGCCCTGTGAGTGGGACTTCGCGCATGTCAAAGAGGAGAACTTTTCTCTTCCAGGCCTGCGGGTCGAGACCTGGGGGGGTTGGGTGTTCGTCAACTTTGACCAGGATTGTATGCCACTTGAGGAATACATGGGGATACTGCCTGAACATTTCCAGCGTTGGCCCGCAGAGCGGCGCTATGTTGCCATGCACGTAGAGAAAGTCATCAATTGCAATTGGAAGGCGGCAGTAGAAGCCTTTATAGAATCCTATCATGCGATCCATACTCACCCACAGCTAATGCCATACCAGGGAATTGACAACTCACAGTACGACGTTTGGGGTGATAATGTCAGCCGCACCATAACAACCTACGCCACTATCAATCCCAGTCACGAAGACCAATATTCTGAACAAGACTCACTTGACAGTATGCTGGGCGTGGAGGGGGAGCCGGAAAAAGATAATGTTGTTGAAGGAAGGTTTTCTGCTCGTCATCGCTTTGCAGAACTAAATTACGAGGCCTACAGTGAAATGAACGGCGTCGATCTGAAGTCCTTCGCCACGGAAGCGGAAGTGATGGATTCTATTTTGTACCTGCTGTTTCCAAATTTCGCTCCCTGGGCCGGATACCATACTGCACTTACCTATCGCCATCGACCAAACGGTGATGATCACGAAAGTTGCATCATGGATATTTTCTTGCTCAACCCATTCCCTGAAGGCACTGAAAGGCCAGCAGATGCCGCCACTGTTCGACTGGGTGCAAACGAACCTTTTGCAAAGGCAGTCGATGTCATGGGCGAGGGCCTGGCCAACATCTTTGACCAGGATGGAGCCAACCTACCCCAGGTTCAGCGTGGTATGAAGGCGTCTGGAAAAGGCACTATCACCCTTGCCAACTACCAAGAAGTGCGGATACGACATTTTCACAAGACCCTAGACAAGTATCTTAACGCTTGAGCACCGCGGCATTAACGGCCGCGCGTCACAAGCGGGACAGTCACAGCTGGAGGAATACTACGGTCGCGGTTGAGGCGTTTGCGAAAGCGCGAACCCGGCCCAATGACGTTGCTTTTTTTCTTGAGTCAGAGCCAGATGCGACCTATGGCTCAATTGCGGATGAAGCGCGTCGTCTAATTTCTGCATTGCTCGAGTTGGGTCTGGGCAAAGGCGATGTCGTCAGTTTCCAGATTCCCAACTGGCGCGAGGGTGCGGTCATCGACATTGCCGCTGCTGCACTGGGGCTGGTGGTAAACCCGATCGTGCCTATTTATCGCGATGCTGAGCTAAGGTTCATTCTCGGTGATGCTAAAACTCGCTTGATGTTTATTCCGCAGTCGTTTCGCAGTATCGACTATCTGGAAATGTTGCTGTCGCTGCGCCCGCAGCTACCTGACCTGGAATACCTGGTTACGGTGCGCGGTGACTCAGATAGTCCTGATGTGCTGGCATTCGAAACACTGCTGCAGCGAGATCCGGCCGACGAAACATCCCTGCCCCCGGTGGACCCTGATTCAGTGAAGTGTCGCCTTTACACTTCGGGCACAACCGGTTTCCCCAAGGCAGTTTTACATTCTCACAACACCCTCACCCGCATCATGGATAATTCAGCCGAGCACGCCGGAGTCAGCGCGGATGATGTGATGATAATGCCCTCGCCCATTACTCATATCACTGGCTACGCCAGCGGCATTAACTTTCCGTTTATTGGCCGCGGTCGAACAGCATTGATGGAACGCTGGGACGCCAATCGCTGTATCGACCTTATCAAGCGTGTTAACGGTACTATGTCGGTAGGTGCCACGCCGTTCCTCAGGGAATTACTGGATGCGGCGGAGCAACGGGGTGAGTGTCTACCCAGTATGCGGCAGTTTTCCTGCGGTGGTGCTGCGGTGCCTCCAAATCTGGTTCTGAGAGCCTATGAAGTGCTCAAAAACTGCCGAACAACCAGAGTATATGGCAGTACTGAAGCGCCAATTATCACTCTGGGCTGGCGCGAAGATGCACAATTGGCAGCGACCACAGATGGCCAACCCTATGGATACGAGGTGCGCATACTCGATGACAATGGCGCTGATACTCCTGATGGCGTAGACGGAGAAATTGCGGCTCGCGGCCCAGGCATGTTTCTGGGGTATGCGGATGAAGAGCAAAACGCCGATGCGCACACCAACGATGGATTTTTCTTGACCGGCGATATTGGGCGACGCACGCCTGAGGGTGCAATCCTGATTACTGATCGGAAAAAGGACATTATCATCCGCGGTGGTGAAAATCTCAGCGCGAAGGAAATTGAAGATTGTCTCGATAGTCACCCTCTTATCAAGGAGTCGGCTGTGGTAGCGATGCCTCACGAACGACTTGGAGAAGGCGTCTGCGCCTTCCTGATCATGAATTCTGATGACGACTCATTATCAACAGCAGAAGTTGCCAGTTATGCAAACGATATTGGCATGGCTCGCCAGAAATTCCCGGAGCACATTATTAAAGTCGACGACCTGCCCCGCACTCCAAGTGGCAAAGTGAAGAAAGACACCCTGCGAAAGCAACTGAAAGAGAATTGAAAAGTGACTACAGCAAACCGCCAAATCTTACTCAATGCGCACCCTAAAGGTGACTTAAAGCAAAGCGACTTCCGCATGGTCGACGCTGAGATACCAGCCATTGCAAACGGCGAGGTTCTCATTCAAACCTTGTACCTTGCCCTGGAGCCAGCCATGAAGGGCTGGATGGAAAATCGTGCCGACTATGTGTCACCACTGGAAATTGGTGATGTTATGCGCGGCTATGGTACCGGCCGTGTTATTGAATCTCGCAATGATCGATTGCCAACCGGGACTATCGTAGGAGGAAGCCTGGGTTGGCAGGAATACGTGGTAACGGATGGTAAATCTTTACCGGTAAATGTTTTACCCAATGACATCGACACCCCGGCGGCAATGGGGGTTCTGGGCGTTACCGGCTTAACAGCCTACTTTGGCATGCTGGAAATTGGAAAGCCAAAAGCGGGCGATACTGTGCTGGTGTCCGGTGCTGCCGGCGCGACCGGTTCGATAGCCGGTCAGCTAGCCATGATTGAAGGCTGTCGAGTGGTCGGCATTGCCGGTAGTGATGAAAAGTGTCAGTGGCTGACACAGGACCTGGGTTTTGATGACGCCATCAACTACAAGTCCGAAGATGTTGCAGCTCGCGTGCGGGAAACCTGTCCGCAAGGGGTCAACATCTATTACGATAATGTGGGCGGTGAAATACTGGATATTGCTCTCAATAACCTGGCCGACAATGCGCGAGTGGTTATTTGTGGCGGCATATCCCGCTACAATTTAACGGGCGCAATTCCGGGACCTAAAAACTACTTCAACCTGGTTTATCGTCGCTCCCGTATGGAGGGGTTCATTGTTAGCGATTTCGCCAAGCGGTTTCCTGAAGCTACCGCAGTGCTTCAGGAACACCTCCACTCCGGGCGACTTAAACACCGTGAAACCATTCTTGAGGGTTTTGAGCGCATGCCCAATGCGCTGATGAGTCTCTTCAGTGGTGACAATATTGGCAAGCTGCTGGTGCACGTTTCTTAAAAAAACAAACAGTATTGACTGTATTTTTTTATTAGGTTACGGTGCTCACTTTCACAATCACCACCAATCTGGTGTACTCCGCCACGGTAATTATTTTATCAGTGCGCGGTTCGACCCAGGGGTCCACTGCTCGTCATATACAGTGGAAGTCTGGAGGAATAACATCTAGGCCAGCGCTTTAGCCAGCGCCACTGATGCGAAAACAGTAATAACAAATCAGTCTCTTCAAAAGGTAAAGCCATGAGAGCAGCAGTGTTTAAAGAAGTCGGAAAGCCCATGGTGGTTGAGACGATTGCTGACCCAACGCCGGAGGCCAACGAACTGGTCGTCAAGGTGGGCTACTGCGGAATCTGCGGCACCGATCTGCACTCCACTCGCGAAGGCGCCGCTACAGTCCCTTGCGACTCCGTTTTGGGCCATGAATTTTGCGGAGAAGTGGTTGAAACTGGCAGCGCTCTGAAGAGCAAGTGGCAAATTGGAGACCGCGTGGCCTCCCTTCCATTCGTAGCCTGCGGGCACTGTGAATTGTGCGCCCGCGGCCGACCGTTTGAATGCCTCCAGGTGAAGCTAACCGGTTTGGAAGTGCCGGGCGGGTTTGCCGAGTACGTTAAGACCGGTGATGCTGAGACCCTTAAGTTACCCGATCAACTGAGCATGGAAACAGCGGCACTTATTGAGCCTTTGGCGGTAGGCCTGCACGCCGTGCGAGTGTCGCGACTGGCAGCGGGAAGCCGAGTGCTAATTATAGGAGGCGGCCCAGTAGGGTTGGCCGTCGCGCTTTGGGCCCGGTTTATGGGCGCGCGCGATGTCCTGGTCTCTGAGATGGCGCCCACGCGCATTGCGCTTGCCAGTCGCCTCGGTGCTACTGGAACGCTGATGCCGGGAGAAACCCTGGGTGAGCAGTTCGCAGACACCAGTGGCGCTGCCCCTGATATCATTTTTGAGTGCGTTGGCGCACCCGGCTTGATCCAGCAATGTATTGAACTTGCACCACGCAGGGGGCAAGTTATTCCCGTCGGCGTTTGCGAACAACAGGATAACTTTATGCCGTTCCTGGCTCTGGTCAAGGAATTGAGCATGCAGTTTGCGATAGCCTACACGCGGGACGACTTTGAGACTGTAATCGCGATGCTCGCGCAAGGCAGGATAGATCCAAGTGCAATGGTTACCGATGTTGTTAGCCTGGATGATATGCCAGCGGCCTTCGAGGCATTACGAAACCCCAGCCACCAGTGCAAAGTGCTGACCCGCTTTGACTGACGGCCAATAAATAGCACGGATTATCTAGAGGAGATCACATGGAAAACCTGGAGCAGAGCCAATCGCTGGATGGAATGAAATTGTTCGATACAGAGAGCTTAAAATGCCCGTATCACTATGATCGCAGCTTGCGCGAGGCAGCACCCGTCTATCAGGATCCGGAGTCAGGAGTGTTTGCGGTATCAACCTATGAGTTGGTGCGTGAGGCCCACCGCGCAAAAAATGTGTTTTCCAACGAATTCACCTTGGCTTTAGGGTCCACTGATAAACTTGATCCGGAAATTCGTGAGGCCACTCAGAACACCTACGATCTTGGCAAAGGCACATTGTTGACGCTTGATGAACCGGGACACACGATGTTTCGCGATGCGGTGAAGGAGCTCTTCACGGCGACGGTGATGGCCCGCCACGAGCCCTGGATCAGGGATCTGGCGCGGACCCTTGCTGACAAGCTTGCGACCAAGAATGAGTGCGACTTTATTCAAGAGTTTACCAGGCCCCTGCCCTTGTCAGTGATTATGCATGTGCTGGGCATACCACTCGAGGAATTCGATCGAGCCTTCCAGTGGACACTGGATAATGTCACCGTACTGTCACAGGTGGCCGACCAGGACAAACTACTGGCAGCTCATCATGGGCTCAAAGATGAGTATGACTGGTTTGTCGCTGCCATGGCAGAGCGCACTGACAACCCTCGCGATGACCTACTGACCAAAATCAATGACCTGCGTGTTGAGGGCCGTGAACTCACTGTCGAGGAGAAGCTGTCTTTCTGTACCCAGTTTTTGGTTGCCGGCAATGAAACCACCACAGCAACCCTGGCCGAGGGCATGCGCCAACTCTGTCTCAACCCGGAACAGGAGCAATTGATCCGTGCGGATCGCAGCCTGATTCCAAATCTGGTTGAAGAGTCGCTGCGCCTGGCGTCGCCCACATCAAACATGTGGCGCGTTACGAAGTCTGACTACGAGTTGGGCGGTGTCTTGATTCCTGAAGGGAGCGCGGTCCTGCTTAAATATTTCTCCTCTAATCACGATCCCGCGATGTTTGAAGAGCCGATGAAATTTGACGTACAGCGGGCTAACCTGCGACGGCACATCGCATTCGGCTTCGGCAACCATGTCTGTATCGGGCAGCATTTATCGAAACTGGAAATGACTATCGCCTGGGAGGAGCTGTTTGACCGATTCGAAAACTTTTCACTTGCAATCGCAGACGGTGAATTGGAGTACATGCCGAATATTCTATTGCGAGGACTCGAAGAGATTCCTATTCGCTATACCGTTGTCGGTGCCTGAAATTGAAATGATGATGAATAAAGCCAGACCGCATCATTAATTTTATCGACCGGGCACCGCATTCTTCGCTAAAAAGTCGCGAATGTAAGCGTGAAAGTCCGGTTCGTCAGCTTTCCTATCTGCCTCGATGGTCCGCGCGATTTCGGATTTACGCATGCCCCTGTTCCACTCTTGCATCCCCGGAACTTCGGCCAGAATATCCCAGTCTAATTGCCGCGATCCGATAGAGTTGACCACCGAGTTAACATAATGCACATAGACATCAGCCAAGGTCATGTCTGCGCCAGCGATGTAGGGCGAAAATGCACACAATCGCTTCATTGCAGTCAGTCCTCGATTCGTGACATGCCGCGCGTCGTCCAGCGCTTTTTGCGGGGCAGGTTTACCTGAAAATGCATAGGCGATGAGGCGTCGACTGGGCAGTTCCAGATAAAGTTCAGCGACTTTCATGATTTGCCTGATTCCAGCCTTCGCTGCGGGATCCGCGGGATACAGCGGCGCATCCGGATAGGTTTCTTCCAGGTAATCGCAGATAACCGTAGTTTCAGAGAGATGCTGACCGTCTTCGGTCGTCAATGCAGGTATTTTGCCAACGGGGCTGATGGCAAGCCAATCCTCACCGCCGCTATAAATAAGGCGTTCCTGAAAGGGAATGCTTTTGTAGAGGAGCACGTACTTGACGATGTTGTAATAGTTACTGGATGCGAATCCGTGCAGGGTTATCATGGTCTTAAATCTCTTCTAATTGCGGTTCATTAAAAAGCAATGACAGCATTCATCGCTGACACTACTATTGTCGGCGACTAGACAACGCTATCGCGCAGCTCAGTCTTCAATATTTTACCGATATGACTGCGCGGTAATTCCTCGATCTGCCTAAGCGCCGTGAGTCGCTGGGTTTTACCTAAATCAGCATTAGCGTTGCTCTTGAGTTGATCAAGATCAAGCTCAACCCCATTTCGCGCAACAACAAAGCCGAACGGAGTTTCGCCCCACTCCTTCGAAGGCACGCCAACAACAGCCGCATCAATTACATCAGTTTGTTTCATCAATGCTTCTTCAAGGTCTCGAGGGTAAATATTAAATCCGCCAGAAATAATCATATCTTTTGAGCGACCCATGAGGGTTACAAACCCCTCGTCATCCACTCTACCGATATCACCCATACGCTGCCAACGTTCACCGTTTGCATCATACCAACTGCACTCTTCGGTTTTCTGCGGCTGATTCTGATAGCCCGTCATCATCGTTCGGGACCGGCCAACCAACTCGCCCATTTCACCGGCAGGTAACTGATTAAGATCCTCATCGACTGTAATAACTTCGCTACCATCCCAGGGAACGCCAACCGTATGCAGTTTGTCAGGATGTGCGTGGGCGACCAGTATGCACACCACCCCCCCCTCCGTCATGGAGTAAGCTTCAATTAAACCCCCGGGCATTCGCGCCAGCACTTCAGCTTTCAGCTCAGCAGAGAACGGGGCGCTAGTGCAATACTTGTGCGTAAAGCTGCTCAAGTCATAGTCATCGAACCCATCAAAGTCCATGAGGCGCTGATACTGGACAGGAACAAGCATCGTGTGGGTAGCTCGATGTTCCTGCGCCAGTTCCAGCCAACGCTGGCAATCGAACTTTGGCATCAGAACTGCGGTACCGCCATAGGCGATTGTGCTTATAAAAATACTGAGAGTGGTGTTTGAATATAGCGGAGTGGAGAACAACGAAACCTGCCCGGGCTTACCATAACGGGCGCCCTCTCCCACTGCCATCTGATGCCAGCGCATTTTTCGGCTGTGAACAATACCCTTGGGCGTTCCCGTTGTTCCACTGGAGTAAATAATATTAAAGGGATCTTCAGGGCTAACGCACAAGTCTTTGGGCAAAGCACCATCCTTTGCCATCCAGTCAAACAAAAACTGCACACCTTCAACCGGCTCATTTAACATTATTTGGTTAAGCGGTGGCAGTTCAACGCCACTGTGATTGAGTTCCTGAAGCTTTACGGTGTCGACGAACAAATGGTCTGCACCGCTGTCGGCCATCATGGCGGCCAGTTGTTTCGGTGTTGCCGACGTCGTCAGCGGCGCAGCACAGCCGCCTGCGACTATTGCAGCCAAATAAACCAGTGCATAGCGAACGCTTGTCGCACCCACGATGGAAACGGCTTGACCTTTAACAAGACCATCAGCCTGCAACTGTGCTGCTATTTGATTAATCAAAGGCACAGCTTCAGACCAGCTCAACTTTTCGGTGCCGTCATCTAGCGCAATTCGATCCGGCTGGTTGCGCGCATGTGCGTTAACGAGGTCTGCAAATTGCCCGAACGGTTGTTCCAGGTATGCCACCGGGTCTATAGTTTCCGGGGCTGTTAGAGTAGTCATAACTGAGCTTCCAATCCGTGATTTATGTTGAGCCTGGCGAGCCAGGTTAAAAGCGAGGGGCGCGTTTTTGTTTGGCTGCGTTTAAACCCTCTGCAAAATCTTCGCTGGATAATAGCAGCGCCTGATTCGGTAAATTAGCAGTCCACTCAGCCTCCATATCACTAGACAACCCGCGGTGGATTGACTCCTTGATTGTCGCATATGCGGCCTGTGGCAGAGCTGCAAGTTCCAGCGCCACCTGCAGTCCACGAGGCTGCAAATCTTCGGGCTTTACCACTTCACTGACAAGCCCTGCAGTCAGTGCCTGGTCTGCAGGCATCGGAATACCACGCAAGCACATATCTTTTGCGCGACCCATTCCAATGATTCGCGGTAGCAGAAATAATCCGCCCAGAGGCGGCATAATTCCAAACTTGATCCATACCTCCATGAATGAGGCGTCGCTTGCCGCTATTCGAAAATCGCAGGCGAGTGCTAATTCACAACCAACAGAAACTGCAGCACCCTGCACCAGTGCAATTGTCGGTTTCTGACAATGCCAGAGACGTCGCGCAGCACCCTGAAAATATTGATATACCTGATCCTTGATTTGTGCGGGTGTTTTTTGCCTGAGGGATTCCAGAAATGCGATATCGGCTCCCGCAGAAAAATGTGCCCCATCCGCCGCGAGCACGATTACTCTAACCGCCTCATCAGCGCTCAAGATATCCATAGCTTCGCAGACTTCAGCCAGGCCTTCCGGTCGCGAGGTATTGTTCACATCGCCCCTGGCAAAAATAATTTTCGCTATCCCGTGATCGAGGTACTCAACGCGAATATCGCTAAAGTGGTTCATAACTTGAGGGGCTTCCGGGGATAATGTGCAAGCTGGAGACCTGCCGTCTGAAAAATTCGCTGTAGACGTGCCAGTTGGGCGGGTGGCGAATATTGGCCGTGTTTGTTGCTCATGAATGAAGTTCCTCCAAAGCTTGGCACCTGTTGAATTTTACACTAATATGTAATATTTGACAAGAATACGCGGGCACCGCGCCCGCCCTGGTTTGAGTGACAGATGGATACGACTCGTGAGCGATAAAAACATTCCGGTACTCATTGGTGCTGGACAAATAACGGATAAGCGCGATCCAGGTGAGGCCGCTACTCCAGTTGAGTTAATGGCTGAGGTAGCCCGGCTCGCGGCAGATGACGCCGGTCCCGGCGCATCATTGCTCAATTGCGTAGACGCGATTGTAGCAGTCGGCATTACCGTGGATAGTCCCGAGGCCAATAATCCAGCAAAAGGGATGTACACCAACATTCCTAAAACCGTCAGTAATTTACTGGGCATTGATCCCGCCATCCAGCTGTATTCAGCCACCGGGGGTAATACGCCGCAGATGCTGGTGAATAAATTTTCGGAAAAGATTGCTCAAAATGAAGTGTCTACCGTATTACTGACTGGCGCTGAAGCACTCAACACAATGATTGGTCGACTAAAAAAAGGACTGCCTCTGGATGACTGGTCAGATGATCCCGGAGGCACGCCACAGATCATCGGCGATCAACGCCCTGCAGCCAGTGAGCACGAAATCAGCTTTGCTATGCAGACCCCCTCCATTACCTATCCGTTATTTGAAAATGCGCTGCGTGGAAAATATGAGTTGAGTTTAGATGAGCATCGCAAAAAATTGGGGGAGCTTTACTCTCGCTTCAACCGTGTGGCCACGCAAAACCCACTCGCCTGGTTTCCCACGCCCCGCAGTGCGGATGAGATTGCCACTCCCAGTGAACTCAATCGCTACGTTGGCTTTCCGTATACCAAATATCTTAACTCCATTATTCAGGTGAATCAGGGTGCAGCGGTGATTCTCACTTCAGTCGCCAAGGCCAGAGAGCTTGGTGTCAGTGAAGATAAAATGGTCTACCTACATGGCTGCGCAGATGCTAACGACATCTGGAATGTTACTGAACGTGTTGATTACCACTCGTCACCAGCCGTGAGAACCATGGGTAAAAAGGCGTTCGCCATGGCCGGCAAAACAGTCGCCGATATGGACTACTTTGATATTTACAGCTGTTTCCCTTCCGCCGTACAAATCGCTTGTGATGAACTGGGCATTGCCCACGATGACCCTCGGGGGCTGACTGTCACTGGCGGATTGCCCTACTTTGGCGGCGCCGGTAACAACTACGTTATGCACTCAATTGCTCATATGATGGGTGTATTGCGCAGCAATCCGGGAACGTTCGGACTGCTCAACGCCAACGGCTGGTTTATAACCAAACATGCACTGGGTATTTATTCGACTACGCCTGTCGATAAAGCCTGGAAGCGGGAGGCCCCTGCTGACTACCAACAGCCTATTCTGGAGCAGCCTCACCCGCCGTTCACCGAAGACCCACAGGGCGACGCCTGTATAGAAACTTATACAGTGCTCCATGGCAGACAAGGCATCGAGCGCGGACTGATCATTGGCCGACTCGCTGACGGGACAAGGTTTGTAGCGCAAACGCCCGGTGATGATGAAACTCTGGGCAAACTGATGCAAACCGATGCGCTTGGAATGTCAGGCACAGTAAACAAGGTTGAAGGGGTAAACACATTCGTACCCAATTTTGAGAGCGTGTGATTTGCGGGGCGAACAATGTGAGAGGTCGCTCTATTGAAATATCAACAGACAGCCCAGCAACACCTGCAAGTTTTCTTAATGCTTGCAGGTGTACTTTAAATTTTAACGAGCAATGGGAACAATTATGACCGAGCAATCTGTAAATTATGATGACGTAAAACGTTATAGACTCGACCCGGACAGAGAGCAGGAAATGCTTAAAACGGCCGGCGAATGTACCTTTATTTGGGCAAACAAGGCCGGGCACCCTCTGGGGGTCACCACCGCCTACGTGCCGGTGGATGGTAAGATCTGGATGACTGCTACCCGTGAGCGTGTTCGCATTAAAGCGATTGCCCGTGACGGTCGTTCGGCAATTGTGGTCTCCAGCAAAGGCACCCCCATGGGCGGCGGTAAGACAGTCACCTATAAGGGGCACACGGTCATTCACGATGACAAAGAAACCAAGCTCTGGATGTACGGGCTGCTCGCCGCAGGTATGGCAGTAAAAGGTGCTCAGGACGAGGGTAACGAGTTCACTTCGGGCATTGACCCCGATATGTTCATCCGGTTTCTGGATACCCCTGAGCGTATAGTGATGGAATTCACTGCAGAAATGTCGATACCTTTTGACGGCGACAAAATGGCACAGGGCACGGCTCAGGCTTATGCTGAGTTCGCCGCGGAAGATGAAAGTAGCAAGGGCTAGGCTGTTGCCCCCCATCCTTCTGCGATACCCCATTGCCATATCGTTTGAGGTTCCTGCCTGGCCTGAGTTGCAAAACTGATGGACAGTGCAAACCTCATCCGAACTGGCCGACAATTTGCTCGCCCTCAGCAGCGAATCGCGCCTATAATCGGAACACTTTAATTTTACTCAAATACGGTAGGTTTTTATATGTCGGCAGTGGCAGTGGCAGTACCCAACTTCGGGGAATTACTCGCACAGTACATTTCTGCAGTCCCAGAAACTGCGGTTCCCGCTTTTCTCGCGCGGCTGGAACGCACTGCAGCGGACCGCTACAGAATGTGGGCAAAAGCTGTTCCTGAACATGCAGAGGGTCTTTTGACCTGTGCTGCACGGGAAGATGATATCGCCGATCGTGCAGAACAAATCTACCCTGCGACGGAAGCCGAACAGATTGCCGCAATGGACAGTGCCATTGTCCCAGCACGGGAGACGTATTATCAGGTTTTCGCTAACCTGACAGCTATTGAACAGATGACAATTCAAGCGAAGGCGGAACGCCAGGGCGCAGCAGCCTGGCGGGCTATGATTGCCGCCGAAAACGATGCAGCCATTAAGGCAAGCCTGGAAAAGATGGCCTTGATTGAAGAAGCCAGTGCTGACTATTTAGACGCATTGCTCAGCGAGCTGACGTAAAGCAAATACCGACATAAAATACTCTCTATGTCAGCTCAAAAACAACGTGGGCACAAGCCTGCCGCAGTTACCGTTAAGCGGCGTTCTGGTTTATTGCAATGCACCCGCGCTACCTAAACTATTGATGTGAGTCTGGAATAATAATGAGTAAATATTATCGATATTACGTGCTCATTATTCTGACCGTAGTCTCGATGGTCAATATCATGGATCGGCTGATAATGTCGATCTTGCTGGAAGATATAAAAGCTGAATTTGCGATGACAGATACTCAGCTGGGCTTGCTGGCGGGGTTGGCGTTTGCATTATTTTATGCACTGATGAGCATTCCTATAGCGCGCTGGGCCGATGTCTCTAATCGAAAAAATATTTTAGCTGGCGCCTTAATTATTTGGAGCGGAATGACTGCTTTGTGCGGAGCAGCCACCGGATTTGTGAGTCTTTTTCTCGCTCGGTTAGGCGTCGGTATCGGAGAAGCTGGTGGCAGCCCGCCAAGCTATTCGATAATGGCTGACTATTTCAAACCGAGCGAACGCGCACGGGCGATGGGCATCTATTTCACTGGTGCCGTATTAGGTACTGGTGGAGGGCTAATTGTAGGCGGCCTGCTTGGCGAATGGCTCGGTTGGCGTATGACTTTTTTCGTCCTGGGTGTACCCGGGGTTTTGCTCGGGGTACTACTGTACTTCACTGTCAAAGAACCGCCCCGTGGCCGCTATGATACGGGCAATCAGGCCTCAAAGGAGGCCACCGATTTACCGCGCACCCTGAAATCCTTGGCACGTAATAAAGTCTATGTGCGCGTTAGCATTTCTTTTGCGATGCTCACTATGGTCGGCTATGCGATGGCCATGTGGTTAGCACCTATCATGTTACGAAATTTCGATGTCTCTTTGGGGAAGGTAGGCCTGTATCTGGGTATCACCTATATCTGCGGCGGCATACCGGGGCCACTGATCGGAGGCTATTTAACCGATTATATGGTCAAGCTCGATTCACGATGGCGAGCCTGGATACCGGCAATTGCTGTCGTTTGCTCTGTAAGCACCTTTTGGTTTTGTCTATCTGCGGAAAGCCTCTGGGAGTTTCTCGGATTTTTTGCACTTACTTATGCCATTTTCATGATTCCTCAAGGCGCAAGCATGTCATTGCTGCAATCTTCTGTTGGTTCTGGTGAACGTGCATTGGGAACCTCGTTTGCCTTGCTGGTCAACAGCATGGTCGGATTGGCCCTAGGCCCCTTACTGATTGGAATATTAAGTGACGCGCTGGCTCCCACCTATGGCGTAAAGTCGCTGAACTACGCCCTGATGACAGTCTGCGGTATAGCGGCCCTGATCGCCACGCTGTGCTATCTTTGGACTTCCAAGGCAATGCTTGCTGGGCCAGATTTAGATGAGATCACAGACAATGCCGTTGAGCAAAGCACTAGCGCCGCGTAAGCCGGTTATAGGCTTCATTCAGCTGTCATGAATCACGTTTAAGGTCGTTTTGAACTTACATACTTTTTTCTCAACTACCAATCGGGAAACCTTCACAATGTTAAGTGTATCGACACTCAGAAAAATCACTTCATTCACTGTCTTTTTTTTCGTCTTTTCTGCGTCATTTACTCAGGCACAAGAGTATTCGACGCCCATCAATGAGGTCAATAAGACGGATGTCTATTGGGGTGACCTGCATGTGCACAGTAATTATTCCCCCGACTCTTTCGCCTTCGGCAACACTCGCCTTAATCCTGAAAATGCCATTAAATTTGCAAGGGGTGAACTGGTTACTGCCAATAATGGTATGAGCGTGCAGTTGCGCAGGCCGCTGGATTTTATATTGGTAGCTGACCACGCGGAGTTTATTGGTGTACTCCCCATGCTGATAAACCGCGACCCGGTTGTTCTGGAAACAGAACTAGGACAGCAATGGAGTGACCTGCTGGAAAAATCAGGCGGTGATATAGGCGTCATCATCAATCAGTGGCTGGCTCGCCTGTCCAATCCTGACTATGAGCAAGAGTTGTCAGAGGAGTTTCGCACCACTATTTGGAAAAAAGCAGCCGGGTTTGCCGAGAGTCAAAATGATCCCGGTGTGTTCACAGCCTTTGTCGGTTATGAATGGACGTCGATGGTTCAGGGCAACAACCTTCATCGTGTGGTTTTGTTTCGTGACGACGCTGAAACAGCGACTCAACTCCCTCCCTATTCATCACTCGATAGCCTGGATCCGGAACAGCTTTGGGCCGCAATGCAGCAGTACGAAACCAAGACGGGCGGAAAAGTGATGTCGATCCCGCACAACGGCAATGTGTCCAATGGCCTTATGTTTGCTCTGGAAGACCTGGACGGAAATCCTATTGATTCGGACTATGCAGAGCGTCGTGCTCGCTGGGAGCCTATCTACGAAGTTACGCAGGTCAAAGGTGACGGAGAGGCCCATCCGTTTCTATCGCCAGACGACGAATTCGCCGACTTCGAAACATGGGACGAGGACAACATTGCGCGCACAGTAGCGAAAGAAAATTCGATGCTCAAACACGAGTATGCGCGTTCAGCCCTTAAGCTGGGTCTGCAACTGGACAATGAGCTGGGCGTAAACCCTTATCAATTTGGAATGATCGGTTCCACAGATTCGCACACGACTTTGTCTACCGCGGACGATAATAATTTTTGGGGCAAATTTCTCGACTCAGAACCCAATCCCAAGCGATTAACTAATGATATGGCAGATATCCTGTGGCAAAACTGGAGACTCGCTGCCTCGGGCTATGCTGGCGTTTGGGCCAGGGAAAACACCCGCGCGGCGCTCTATGATTCGCTTGCGCGTAAAGAGGTTTATGCGACCACCGGCCCAAGGATCGCTCTGCGGGTGTTCGGCGGTTGGGAGTTTATAGAAAGTGATATCAACTCACCCCAACTCGCAGACATTGGCTATACCAAGGGTGTGCCTATGGGTGGGCATTTGTCTTCGGCGCCAGAGGGAGACTCGCCAAAGTTTTTGATCCAGGCATTCAAGGACCCCGATGGAGCGAATCTTGATCGCGCCCAAGTAGTGAAGGCCTGGCTGAACAAAAACGGTAAACCAGAAGAGCATATTTATGAAGTTGCACTCTCTGATGGACGCAGCGTTAATGCCAAAACAGGTCTTGCGCCACCAATCACCTCCACTGTTGACGTAGAGCAGGCGAGCTATAGCAACAGCGTTGGAGAGGTCAGTTTTAGTGTGTTTTGGCAAGACCCCGATTTCGATCCTCTTCAACATGCTCTTTATTACGTCAGAGTCATAGAAATCCCGACACCGCGGTGGACAGCCTATGATGCCAAATACTTTAATCTTGACCCGCCGAAAAATATTCCAATGATCACCCAGGAACGTGTTTACAGCTCGCCAATATGGTACGACCCAAAAGGCGGCACAGACTGAGCTGATGTGAGTATTGAAGAGCTCACAGTGGGTGTCGGTTAAGACGCAGCGACTTTGACTACAGCCTTACCGAAGTTTTTCCCGGCAAACATATCACTGAACGCAATACCGCACTGATCCACGCCGTGGTACATATGCTCATGCGCCTTTAGTTCGCCGGAAGCCAGCCACTGCGCCAATTGCGACCTCGCTTCGGGGTAACGCTCTAATTGAAAATGAGTCATGAAACCCTGCAGAGTGACGCACTGTGCTACTAACTGAAACAAGTTAGACGGCCCGCCTCCCCCACTTTTTTGCGCAGTGTAATCGGCCACCGCGCCGCAGAAAGGAATACGCGCACCGTGGGCAATATGCTCCAGAATGGTCTCCAGCAATAAGCCACCTACATTGTCAAAATAGACGTCAATCCCATCTGGACAGTGTTGTGCAATCAACTCAGATAAATTGTCAGCCTTATAGTTAATGCCGACATCGTAACCAAGCTCATTGACCAACCGTTGACACTTCTCGTCACTACCTGCCAGACCAATGACACGAGCGCCCATGATCTTGGCAATTTGCCCGGCCACAGAACCAACGGCTCCGCCGGCCGCAGAAACAACCACGGTGTCGCCAGGTTTAGGTTGACCAATGTCGACTAAGCCAAAATACCCGGACATACCCGTATCGCCCAGCACTCCCAGATGATAGCTAAGGGGTAATTGATGTTCGTTGTCGACCTCTACCCACCAGTCGCCCTCGTTTACCACTGAAAACTCTTCCCAAGCTAGACGCGCCATCAAGAGGCATCCCACTTCAATACCGGAATTTCTGGATTCAATCACTTCACCTAAAATCAGGCCCATAACCGCTTTACCCAATGGCATGGCGGGTAATACTTCGTCACCGGAGTCTTCATCCATCCAGTTGCGAAAGCCTGCATCCAGCGAAATATAAAGATTTTTTACCAGGGCCTGGCCGTCTTCCAAAGGCACTGTTTCCGTCTCTACAACAGCAAAATCGTTGGCTTTAGGTGCCCCTTCAGGCCTTTGGGCCAACACGACCTGGGTGTTCTTCATATATTCTCCAGTCACTGCAGTGACGTGTTATTACAGATGCAAATCTGTACCTGCGGATATCTTAGTCCGTTAGGCACTATACAACGGGGTATACAACAAAACACTTAAACGAGCGTCATTACTTCATTTTTTGTCCCTCGCAGATTGCAATCAACGCATAACGCTAATTGACAGTAGTTAGCGTTAGTAAACCGATTCTGGATGATATAAAGTTGCTGCAACTATAAAAAAGCCAATCAGCTTAAGCAGTCAGGAAGCCTCCGCAAACAACAGCATAACGACTTTTTCGAAATAATTTCACGGCTTTGGCGATACCCGTCAAAACGTCAGTCGCAAGCAAGGAAAATAATATGACCAAGGTACAGACCAAAGATCATGAAGTTGTCTCCATCTATCCTTTTACCGAGGAAGAGACGGAGCAATTGATGACCAATGCGGTTGAAGCCGTCCTTATGTGGTCCACTAAAGATGGTTGGCCCATAGGGGTCACCCACGCCTTCGTCTGGCACGAGGGTAAAGTCTGGCTAACATTCACCGCGCAGAGGCACCGCGCTGCGGCTATACGACGGGACAACCGGGTATCAGTTAACATCAGCAGCGCCAGCTATCCAGAAGGTGCTGACCCATCGTTGCCCCGCGGCGCGATCACGTTTAAGGGGCGCGGTGAGTTCTTCGAGGACAGAGCAACAAAAGAATGGCTGTACACAGCGCTTTCTCGCAAGCTCAACCGCGGCAGCCCAGAAGGTGAAGCCGCTTTTTACAGCCTGCTGGATTCCCCGCTACGGATTTTGCTTGCGGTTACACCCGAAAAACGCATTATGTACAACGCCGGGCTTGCCGAACGCCATATGGCAGGAACGGTTGACGACACCGAACTTGGAGAAAGGTTGGCGAGCGACACGGCTCGCATTGATCAAGAGCGCAAGGCTCGGGCACTGGACTAGTATTGCCTTAGATAAGGTTCTGCATGCAGAAGACGGTCCGGCGAGCGCTTATGGCGGTTACACGAACATGGCGCAAACTCCAATGTCCGATCACGCGGAAAACATGATATCCCAATGTTTTAATGCAGCAGTGCGCAATAGTCGGACTGCTTCTCTTGCTGTTTTAGTAGCGCTCGCGCTCACAGCTCTGGTCAGTTGCGCACCAAACACAACGCAGAACAGTCAAGATTCGAATCAGTGGAATACCGCGACAGACCGTTTCGAAAACTCGCCCGTGACTCCTATCAGCACATCAGAAAATTCATCGGCGGGTTCAGCGTGGGACTTTTTCTTTTTGAAAAATGAGCGCATACCCGGCGAAAAACTACCAGAGATGCAACCCACTGACACTGAGCTCGCTGCACCTGGCGATGCACTGGGCTTCATCTGGTTTGGGCATTCAACAATAATGCTGGATCTCGGTGGTACGCGCGTGTTGTTTGACCCAATTTTTTCGAGCAATGCGTCACCAGTGCCATTCACTGTGACGAGATTTCAACCTCCGGCGGTCGACCTTGAAGCTATTGGTGACATAGACCTGATTCTGATTTCACACAATCATTATGATCATTTGGACCGACCGACGATAAAACAGCTTAAAAGCCGCCCGGTTAAGTTTCTGGTGCCATTAGGCGTAGGAGCCCATCTTGAATCCTGGGGCATCGATAGCAGTCGAATAACTGAACTGGACTGGTGGCAGTCCATCACTATTGATGGCACAAAGTTTACCGCCACGCCCGCACAGCATTTCTCCGGTCGCGGCTTGTTTGATCGTAACAAAACACTGTGGTCGTCTTGGTCTGTTGACCACAATGGCAAGCGGGTATTTTTCAGTGGCGACTCTGGTTATGGGCCTCACTACAAGGCGATTGGTGATCGGCTCGGACCATTTGACCTCACCTTTCTGGAAAACGGCGCTTACAATAAGTCCTGGGGCTTAATCCATCAATTTCCTGAGCAGGCTGTGCAGGCGCATCGCGACTTGAGGGGCAATACTATGGTGCCTATCCATTGGGGCATGTTCAATCTTGCCATGCATTCCTGGTATGACCCTATCCGGCGTGTTCACAAAGCCGCGCAGAATGAGGGAGTGCACTTAGTCACTCCAAAACTCGGGCAATACGTATACCCCAGTGCAGTTCCCCCAATGGATCGGTGGTGGCCATAACCTGAAACCGCTGGCAATCAATATACCTTGCCAGTAAAAATCAGGCCGGCGTCGGTTCTTCTATTCATCGACAAATGATTTTAATACGGTGCTCGCAGGACCTTATTTCGCTCTGTAATAAAGTCAAAAAGCGTTCAATTACAACACCGCATCCAGTGCGCTAAGCAATTGTGTTATTTCGCTCTCGCTGGTGTAGTGCACGAAACTAAGCCTAAGCAAACCGTGCTCAGGCCGCTCACCCATTGCCTCGATGATACGACCACCATAAAAATCGCCATCTCCCGCCATGATTCCATGGAGCGCAAGTTCTGCCGCAGCTTGTTGACCCGGGACTGACAGAGCAACCGCGACAGTCGGCGCTCGACGCTCTGCATCACATGGCCCTAACAGGCGTACCTGATCTTTTGACATAATATAATCCAACAGCGGCTGTAGCAGTTGCCGCTCATGGGCCCTGAAAAGGTCATGCACAAATTGTGCTTTGGCATGAGGGCTTTGCGCATCACAATCATGATGCGCAGCAATACTATTCAGGTAATCACTGATCCCGGCACAGGCCGCGATTTGCGCATGATCTGGTCCAGCGGGAGTAAATTTCTTGGTGAGATCACCACCATTAAAATAGTGACCTTGATTGGGCAGGCGTTGCGCAAGCGGCTCTCGCACCACCATGACTCCTTGATGAGGACCGTAAGTTTTGTAGGTGGAAAACAGGTAAATGTCAGCGCCCAGGTCGCACACGTTAGGTAAACCATGAGGCGCATAGGACACGCCATCAACACAGCTGACTGCGCCCGCCTCTCGTATCAATTGGGTGATAGTTTGCACGGGGTTAATCTCTGCCACAATGTTTGAGCAGTGTGGAAAGCACACCAACTTAACGCGTTGATCAAGAAGTTGTTCCAGTGCTTCGATCTCCAGGCTACCGGAGTCCGGATCGACGCACCATTCCCTAATCTCAATACCTGCATCCGCAAGCCGTCGCCAAGGCCCGGAGTTAGCCTCGTGATCTTGATTCGTTACAATAATTGCATCACCGACTTCAAGCATTTGCCGAAACGCCTGTGATAACACGTAGGTATTTTGCGTGGTAGACGGTCCAAAACTGAGCTCAGACGCGTCCACACCTAGCATCGCAGACAGACCGCTGCGCGCTTCATCCATTTCCTCTCCACCGAGTTTTGATGCTTCAAAACCATAATAAGGCTGAACTTTGCGAGATCGATAAAACCGATCCAGACGTTCGGTCACCTGTCGGCAAGGGTAAGAACCTCCCGCATTTTCAAACAAAGCTTGGCCTTTTAGGGATGGTTCTGAAAATGCAGGGAACTGAGCCCGCACAAAGTCTATATCAAGCATAAAGCCACTCCGATCATAAAGATTCTATCTTCTCGAGTTGCGTTTTGATTTATCGCATTACACAGCAGAACTGCATATCTGGTATTGAGCCTGCGATCCTGTTCAACATTTATACACAATTTAGGTCATGACACATTAACTTCTTATCACATGATGAGTCCGTCGAGATAGAGAAGTCGCAGATAAAAGGGTCGCGCTGTTTATCTCGCCTGTTTTGGCTTCGCTTTCGACTGTGAGTAGACTTTAATGTATGATTTTTGGCCGCGTCTAATTCGCTCACGGGATTTAAGTGGGTTTAAGAGCTGTTCATTGGGTCTACATGACCTGGTGAAGTCAGACTACAGTTCAAAGGCCCTCTAAACGTAATTTCGCTCCGTCCGTCATTGGCGCAGGAACGAGGAAAATAAAATTGAATCGAGTTACAGTATTGCTATCCGCGATCGCTCTGTTGATAGCCGCTATCAGCGTGTATTTGAGCTTCCGTCTATTGGATCCAACGCCCCCGAAAACACTGATACTGGCCACCGGAACGGCCGGCAGTGCTTACGAGGAAATGGGACAATCATACCGAAAAATACTGAAAGAGAGCGGCGTCGAAGTTCAATTATTGGCCTCAGGCGGGGCACTAGAAAACCTTGAGCTGTTGAAAAGTGGGCAAGCCGATATTGGCTTCCTCACTATGGGATACCCTGCTGGTCAGGATGCGGTTAACCTTCGGTCCCTGGGCGCAATGTTCTTCGAGCCGCTATGGGTATTTACCCAGGACAATGACCTTCTGGAAGGGAATCTTGACTCGCTTCGTCGCACCCGCATATCAATTGGCCCGAGCAAAAGTCGTTCAAACTCTGCATCAAGAAAGCTGTTTGAACTTAACGGCTTGGAAATAAGCGACCTTAACCTCTTTGAACTTGATCCCACCACCGCAGCCCAGCAGTTAAAGCAAGGTACGCTGGACACACTATTCATTACCGGTAACTCAATTTCACCGGTTATCAAGCAATTACTATCCAGCCGAGAAACCGTGCTAGTCGATTTCAAACGAGCAGATGCCTACGTCGCATTATTTCCCGAACTCACCAAACTGGTCTTACCGGCTGGTGTCGGTGACCTGGCTCTTAATATGCCCTCCAGTGATACTCGCCTGCTGGCATTTACGGCGATGCTCGGAGTTAACAAAGACCTACATCCAATTACCCAAAGCCTTGTCCTGGAGGCTGCGGAACGCATTCACGCTAAACCTGACCTATTTCATCAAGCGGGTGTATTCCCCCAAGCCAGAGATCAACTGATTATTTTAAGCGATAGTGCAAAAGCTTATTACGCAGATGGTAGACCTCTGCTGCTGCGCCTTCTGCCTTATCCCGTTGCGGTGCTCTTCATGCAACTGATCGCCGCTGCTATTCCCTTGCTCGGCATCGCTTACCCGATGTTTAAACTATTACCGTCTGCCTTTCACTGGATCATGCGCCACCAGTTCTATCGAGTTTACAGTGAGTTAAGGCGGATAGATCGCAGTATTGGAAATATCACTGAGGCTGAACTGAAAACGCATCTGGAGCGTCTGGAAAATCTGGAGCAAAAAGTCACAGGCCTGAAAGTTCCGATCACCTATTCAACAATGCTTTATGCCCTCAAGGGACATATCGGATCAGTGCTCAAGCGAGTCAGAGATGCTCTGGGCTAGAGTGTCATGGCAATATTATAATGTTCGACTCACGCTGCAACCTGATCCACAGCCCGTCAGCATTTCCGCTATTGACGTCACCAGGAAACTGGTGGCGTTTACCGACACACTGATCAGAAACGCGGATCGAAATCTATCGCAGTCGAAAAAACCAAAATACAGGAAGTAAAAACCATGATACGCACTGCCCGAAAAGTCCATCGCATTACGGGCTATCTCGTTTTCATTCAGGTCATGCTGTGGATTGCTGGTGGAGTGGTGTTTTCTCTCGTGCCTTTTAACTCTCTGGTCAAGGGAGGCGCGGCAGTTGATCTTCCTCCCAACCCTTCCTTTCCCAGCAACTGGCAAACGGATATTCGCGGCCCGCTGGCTGAAATGGACAGTATCAGCGAGATCAAAAGTCATAATAGCAGCCAAGGGTTACTGCTGGAGGTTCGCGCTGACGAATCGATTCAGTGGCTGCGCTTGGCAGACGGGCAATCAATAGAGCCACCATCGCCCGATTCAGTTACAGCCTATGCCCGATCAATTTACAGAGGAAATGGCGAGCATCGTTCAACCTTGAGATTACAGGAACCCGAGCCCTACGTTATGGGACTGGTGGACGAGTTGTACGGAAGAAAAGATGTCTGGCAGGTAAGCTACGACGACAGTCCGGGTACCCGGTTATATTTTGACGGTGCCACCGGCCGCTATCTCACCGTGCGCAACGACTATTGGGTGGTGTTTGACGCGCTCTGGCGCCTGCACATCATGGATTACTCTGAAGGAGAGGATTTCAACAACTGGTTCCTGCGTATTTTCTCTGTGCTGGCCGCCGTTTTCGCACTGTCTGGCTCGGTACTGATCATTAGCGCTTTAAAGCGCGCGGCCCGAAAGTGGTGATTGCGCCGGTTTAACTCGGCAATACCAGGTTGGTAAATTGATCTATACTTGCTGCTAATCTTCAGGAGTATCATCCGATGAGCAAATCATTCTCTCCCGGCTTTAATCGACGTCTTTTTATTCAGTCTGCTGTAGCCGCGGCTGTGTTTCCAACGGCATGGGCCTATGGAAGTCCATGTCGCGGCCCTCAACCAAATCCTCCGGGGGACCTTCCCAGGGGTCCCTTCGGAATAGAGAGCACGGCCGAGCAAGTGACCGCAGGTTTGGACCTTAACGGCATCAACGTTGTCATCACAGGCTGCAACTCCGGGCTAGGTTACGAGACAATGCGAGTATTGGCTTCTCGAGGCGCTCATGTGATCGGTACCGCTCGGACTGCGGAAAAAGCAGAAAAAGCTTGCGCCAGTATTGCCGGAAAAACGACGCCCGTTGTGCTGGAACTGGGAAGTTACGAGTCTATTCATGCCTGTACGAACTCTATTAATGCCTTAAATATTCCGCTGGACGTCTTGATGTGTAACGCTGGCATCATGGCGCTTCCAGAAATGAAGTTGGTGAACGGCCTGGAAGCACAGTTCGCCGTAAACCATCTCGGCCACTTTTTATTCACCAACAATTTAATGCCTGCCGTCAGCAAGGCAAAGAATGCCAGAATTGTAATCCTCAGCAGTTGTGCACATTTTCTAGCCCCTGAAACGGGTATCGAATTCGACAATCTGGATGGATCAAAGTCTTATGCCCCCTGGGCGGCCTATGGGCAATCCAAACTTGCCAACGGTTTGTTCGCGGCTGAATTGTCCCGTCGCCTTGATGGCACGGGCATTACTGCAAACTCGCTACATCCTGGCGTCATTAAAACCAACCTTGGCCGTCATTTGGCACCAAGAGAGGACGACAAAAAAGATGAGGATATCTACGACAAAACTACGCCGCAGGGAGCCGCTACCCAGGCCTATCTGGCCGCACATCCGGCACCGGCTAACATAAGCGGGCAGTATTTTGCCGACAGCAATCCAGCGCTGGCCAGTGAGCACATGTACAACGAGGAACTAGCCGCTCAACTTTGGGACGTGTCAGAAAAACTGACCTCATAGAAAATCTGATGATGGCTCCGAGAGCTTGTGCAGAGGAGCGGGGCCATAGCGCCGGGATTTTGGCGCATCGGCACGAGGAAGCAAATTCATATCTCTAACGCAGCGGTGACGCACCAGACCGGTTCAATAATGAATCTGCACCTTGATAGACCGCGTTGATTTGTCCTCGGCAACGGCGAAAGCCTGGTCAACCTCGTCGAGACTAAATGTATGGGTCACCAGTGGTGTGATGAGATCGGCGTGTTGGGTGGCAAGCTGCGTACCCAGATAAAAGTCACTCAACGTAGACTCGCGACTGTAGCAATTCGACGCGGCGATTGTGAGTTCCTTTTGAAAAAAGGCCATACCCGGGATCGCGGGTGAACCCTGAAACAAGCCCAGCACGGAAATCCGGCCACCCGACCGCGTGATTCGTACCGCTTCATCCAAAGTGTTACCTTCACCGCCAACAGTCTCAATGACGATATCTGCATGTTGATCACCGATCTCTGACAACAAATGCTCCGCACTCTGGAAGACCTTATCAGCGCCCAGTGCCAAAGCAAGTTCCTGCTGGTGTGGGTGGCGAGCGGTGATCAAAACCTCTCCAGCCCCAGCCTGTTTTGCAGCGAGGATACTCAAAAGACCGATGGAACCAGCGCCAATAATTGCGACACGATCACCAATACCCACTTGGGCGATCCGTGCACCGCGAACACAGACTGCCATGGGCTCGCTCAACGCGGCACTGCTTTTGTTGAGATTCTGCGGCAACCGATAGAGCAAGCTTTCGGGTACGAGAATATATTCAGTAAGGCCGCCCGGTAGCGCTATGCCAATAAACTCATGGTCAGCACACAGGTTGCCGCGCGCGGTGTAGCAAAAGTGACAGCTGTTACAAGCGACAATGGGTTCAACGGCAACATGAGTTCCCGTTGTGATGCTGACACCATCTCCAACGGCATCGACGATGCCAGCGATCTCATGACCGGGTTGGATACCGGCGGGGTCACCGAGCGCGCCATGTTTGATGTGCAGATCTGAACCGCAAATTCCTGCAGCTGTGATGCCCAATCGAACTTGACCCGGCCCGGGTTCAGGCTGTTGCTGAGTGAGGACGCCAATCCCGCCTCCTGACTGAAACACCGCCGCTTTCATGTGATCACCTTCCCTGCCTAATCCTCAACGAAAATAGTATAAGCCGCCACATGCGACTGCAACTGAGCGCTGTCTTGAATTTGCAATAGAACCTCTGACAGTTTTATCTGGAACCTTTCTGCCGACCGAGCTGCTCTCCTCGCAGCACCCTCACCCGCCTGTTGGCAAGCGTTTCGATATGCTGCTACCGCTCTTTGCCAGCGCGCTCCGTAGCCTTTTTAGCGTGTCTTTAATCGCCAGTGGTAGCGCCAGCATAGCGGGCGTCGCAACCAGCGTCAGCACCGTTGCAAACGTCAGGCCGAACACTATCGCCTGAGACAAAGGGCCCCAAAAAATAGCCATTTCACCCTCTGCCGTAATCGTGCGCGAAATCAAGTCGACCGAGTAGCCACACGCCAGTGGCAGGAGGCCGCAGACAGTGGTCACCGTGGTGAGCAGGACTGGCCTCAGTCTCTGTGCGGTTGCCCTCACGATCAGGGTTCTGCTGTCCAGTTCGGGATGCAAACGAGACAGATGGTTGAACGTATCGATCAAAATGATGTTGTTGTTCACCACAATACCGGCTAGAGCCAGAATACCGACGCCGGTAAGAAGAGCGCTAAAGGGGTTACCCAATACCAGCAGGCCAAGCAAAACGCCGGCGGTGGACATGACTACAGCCGCCAGTATGAGGGTGCTCTGATAGAAGTTATTAAATTGCGTGACGAGTAAGATAAACATCAGCGCAAGCGCAAGGCTGAATGCGGCAGACACAAAGGCCATTGAGTCCGCCTGCTCCTCATTGGCACCTCTAAACCGGATAGAAACGGCGGGGTCGAACGCCTGCTGCTGCAGCCAGTCGTTGATTTCACTGACCATGGCATCTGCCATGACGCCCTCTTGAACATCTGCCCGAATCAGTTCAACAGGAATGCCATCAATGCGTTTGAATGAATCTACTCCTGGAGCAGGCACAATCTCTACAAAATTGCTAAGCGGTATCATCCCCTGGTCGGTACTGAGACGGAGCTCCTCAATAGCCTTCATGCCGCGCTCCTCCCGTGGGTAGCGAACGCGGATATCCAGCGAATCATCAGCATCGTCCGGGCGATATTCTGCTACCTTGACGCCATTAGTAACCAACTGTACGGCGAGACCGGCGGCAGATACGTCCGCTCCGTAAAGCGCCGCTTGAGTTCGGTCGACTTCGACCCGCCATTCTATCGACGGTAATGCCGCTGTATCATCAATATCCACCAGTTCAGGGAGCGTATCGAGATAGGCGCGCACTCGAGCCATTGCCGGCTCCAGTAACGGGCGGTCTCGCGAGGTCAGTTCGATCTGAATCGGCTTGCCAACTGGAGGGCCTTTTTCTAAAGGCGCTATTTCTACTCTGATCCCGGCCAGATGTGCAGTGCGTTCGCGCACCTGACGCATGACATCATTACCCTTCAGATCCCTTTCAGCCTCTGGATACAGCTCCAGGAAAATAGATCCAATCTGATCGGAACTGCTGCGTCCTAAGCCATTAGTAACGCCTGGTAGCATCGTCTGCGTATTGACAAAACGAATGCCCGGTATCTCGAGAATTTCACTCTCTACTTCCAGCACCAGCTTATTGGTTTCACGCGCCGAAAAATTCCCGCGACCCAGAACCGACACCTGAATAAATTGCGGGTCGGCATCGGAAAAGAAAATAGTGCCCACGCCAAACTTGCCATAAGCCCAGAAGATGCTGCTAAGCAGTCCCAGCACCACGACCATCGTAAACCCGGGGCGAGCGCATACGACGGTTAGCAAACGGGCAAAGTATCCAGTAAATGTTTTTAGCTGGGTCGGATCACCGCTTTCCAATTGAGTCTGGTCGCGAAGTGCGCGCGCGCTTTGCGCAGAGGGCCTTCCCAGCAATGAGCCCAATACAGGGCCAAATAGCAACGCGTAAAAGAGTGACCCTATAAGCACCGTGAAAACGGTAACGGGGAGGTAACCCATAAATTGGCCCGACACACCAGGCCAAAACAACATCGGTAAAAAGGCCGCAAGTGTGGTGGCGGTGGACGCAGTCACCGGCCAAAACATGCGTTTCACAGATTCCGCATAGGCCTCGCGATGGTCCCACCCCTCGGCCATCATTCTGTTGGCGTACTCGGTGACAACAATACCACCGTCAATCAACATTCCCAGCCCCAGTAACATGCCGAACATCACCATGAAATTGAAGGTATAACCCAACAAATAAATTACGATGACGGAAAACAGTAGAGAGAACGGAATACCAAGCCCTACAACTAGCCCACTACGGAAGCCCATAGCGGCAACCACCAGAACCATCACCAGCGCAAGTGCAGTCAGAATATTGCCCTCCAACTCCCGCACTTGAACCATGGCGAATTCCGCCTGGTTTTGCGACACGATCAGCTCCATTCCTGCCGGGAGGCTGGCCCTGGTCGCGTCTACGCTTTTCAATACCTGCGCTACGCTGTCAATGACGTTGGCATTGGCACGTTTTTTAACGTCGATTGAAATAGTTTCGCGTCCGTTGTAACGCGCGTGACTGGCGCGGTCCTTGAAGGTTCTGCGCACGGTTGCAACATCCTTCAGCGTGACAGCAGCTTCTCCAGAGGTGCGGATAGGAATACTCAGCACGTCGTCGGACGATTCAACAACGGCAGGGACTTTAACGGCAAACCTACCATCGTCGAGATCGACGCTGCCCGCTGGAATCAGGCGATTGTTACGCTGCAGGGTGGTGATTAACTGCTCCGAGGAGATGCGATAGGTGTTGAGTGCGTCGGGGTTAATAACGACTTCTAGCACTTCTTCCCTATGGCCCTGTAGATCGGCACTCAGCACCGAGGGTATAGATTCGATTTCATCGCGGAGCTTTAATGCTGCCTGATACACCTCGCGCTCGCTGGTGGTGCCCTTGATGAAATTCACTTGCAGCATGGGGAAGGCGTCGGCGGTCAACTCTTCGACAAACGGCTCTTCAGCAGTTGCCGGGATTTCGGCTCTGGCCCGATTGACCGCCTCTCGGACCTCGGCCACGGCTCTGCCGAGGTCTTGTGATACATCAAATTCAACAAAAAAGGATGCCATACCCTCCGCGGCAGTAGACTTCAGCTCTACTACGCCCTCGAGCTTGCGCAGCTCGGCTTCCATAGGCTGCACCAGCAACCGTTCGGCGTCATCCGGGGAGATACCGTCGTGGACCACACCGACGTAAAAGAGGGGCAATTCAACGTGCGGATCATTAGCAATGGGTAATGCTATGCGTGCCATGATGCCGGCCAGCACCAGCACTGCAAACAGTGACAGCGTGGTACGCGTGCGACTGAAAGCAGCGGCAATCAGGGCGTTCATCGACTCACGATTAGACGCTTGCCTGTACTACCAAAAACGGGCTCCACAATATCGCCCAGCGCAACGTATTCTTGGCCCACGGTGATCAGGTTGACGGTGCCCGGAAGCCCCGTCACCCACATACCGTCCGCGCCATCCTCGAGAATTTCGACAGCCCTGAAGGCTACTCTATTTGCCGAGTCCAGAATTCGCAAGCCGACGTCGCCTGCATCATTCAAGGTGAGCAGTGACGGCGCAACCTGGTGAGCGGCAACCCGCTCTACTTCGATAAGGAGCGTTACGGTGAGACCAGACCGAATGCCATAGTCCTCGTTCGCTACCGTAATTTCGACTGGGTAGGTGCGCGTGACTTCGTCGCTTTGGCGAGCTACAAACGTGACTCGTCCATCGATGCTGCGTCCGGTTGTCGTGGTGCCTGTTACTACCTGCCCCTGCGTTAAACTATCGACCTCAGCTTCGGTGACGTGCGCCAAAACGAGCATCGGATCCAAATCAATCAGCGTTGCACATGGAGCGCCAGGCACTGCGTAGTCGCCAGCGTTCATGTGCAGATCTTCCACCACACCAGAAAACGGCGCTACTACCCGGGTGCGGGCGAGATTCAATTCTTGCCGATGCAGATGCGCAGCTGCGGCTTCCTGCTTGGCAACGGAGTTAGCGATGGCGACATCAGACAACAGACCCTTGGTTTTCAGTCGCAGGCTGCCCTGGTGCTCTATCTTCGCAGTCTCAAAAGCTGCGCGAGCTTCTTGCAGGGTCACAGCCCTGTCGTCAACGGCAATTTCGCAGAGCAGGTCGCCCTTCTCCACTTGCATGCCTCGGTCCACTGGGCGAGCAACAACCTGACCGGTGATCTCTGCTTTTACATCGACTGTTCGCTTGCTATCTGTCCTGCCTCTGAGAGTCAGGTTTCGCGTTCGCGCTTCTGCGTCCATCAATGTTACGCGCACTCGCTCTCGAGTCTCGTCTGGCAATATCTCGCCAGCAGCTCGAACGCCGTCGCGGCTCCTGTCCTCAGCCTGCGTGCTATCGCTTTCGCGCAGGTTGCCCGACCCGAGCCAGATAGCAAGGACCGCGACTACGATTCCGGCGGAAACAAAATTTTTCGACATTACTTACAACCTGTGTGGGATAGCGCGCCAAGCCCTCGTCATTGAAGGCTTCAACAGATATACGCAGTGCCAGGGCGATTAGACTACCCCGCGTGCTAAGTCTCTGTGTTGCGCCCAAGAGAATCAGTGGAGGCAAAAAATGGACGGCTCTTTGCCATCACTTGTGAGCACCTGACGCCTAAAAACCAGTCTGCTGTGACTACCGGCTATTTTTCATAAGAAAAACGTCATTTCATCCCACTTGAAGGGCTTTTATGCCAAAATTTAGCCTTAAAACTCCACTTAACAGGTAAAAAGAAGCGGTATTTCTGAATAATGCTAACAAAGCCGCACTCCTTCTCTAGGACTAAAGGCGCCAAATAACGATAGCGGCTGCCAGCTGACAGACATTAGGTGTTATTCTTTCACTGCAGTCTTGGTTCTCTCAACGAGCCACTCCACAGTCAGGGTACTGAATGTCAGGATCACACAAAATCAACCTTAGCAAAGGGCCCCATTTTACCCCCATGAATTTGCACAGCTCGCTCTAGGCTTTAGCGTGGAAAAGCCATTTTCAGCCTATCGGGGGCATGACCCCTATGTGTTTATCTGTTACGCCCATCGTGATAGCACCGTTGTTTACACCGATTTGGTATCTCTCAAAGAACGAGGTGTGAATGTCTGGTACGACGAAGGCATCCCGGGCGGCACCTCCTGGCGAGCAGAAATCGCAGAGTCTTTAAGGGGGTCGCGCCGTCTATTGTTCTTTATATCGCCTCGGTCGCTTACCTCCGAACATTGTATGAAGGAAGTGCGTTTCGCTCTGGATGAGTCGATTGATATCGTCCCGATTTTTCTCGAGGACTGTAAACTGCCTGCCGAATTTGCACTAGCGCTGGGCGGCGTTCAGGCAATTTACCGATATTCAGATATCTTATATGCCCAACACCTGGAGGCAGCAGCGAAAGGGAAGTTGGCTGGTGAGTCATCTGCAGGGCGTCGTCGTCCTGAGAAGAAATCATTCATTACTCCGTTCGCCCTTGCTCTCACCCTACTGGTCTTAGTGGGTATAGCGGCCTTGTACTTCAAACCCGGCAGCGGTGAGATCGGCGAAGCTTCGCAAGCAGCAGCGGAATCAAGCCAGGTGGACCAAGCGTCGATAGCGGTCATGCCTTTTACCAACTTTAGCGACAATAAGGATATGGGCTATTTTGGTGATGGACTGGCAGAAGAAATTTTAAACCTGCTGGCGAATCTGCGGGAGCTTAATGTCTCTGCCAGAACCTCCTCTTTTTACTTCAAAGATAGGACGGTGGATATACCTACCATCGCGCGTCATCTAGGCGTTCGTCACGTGCTGGAAGGCAGCGTGCGTTTCGACGGAGATAGGGTTCGAGTGACTGCACAGCTCATCGATGCGGAGAAAGGATTCCACATCTGGTCAGACTCCTACGACCGGGACATGTCCAATATCTTTACTCTTCAGGATGAAATTGCGGGGGAAGTGGTCAAGAACCTCGAGATCGTGCTGTCGAGCTCGTCCAAAGGTGTGTTGGCCCGCAAAGTCAGTCTTGACCCTGACGCCTACGATCGCTATCTACGCGGCAGGGACTACCTGCGTCAACCTCACGATGACGAGACGCTATCCAGGGCTGAACTGATGTTTCAGCGCGCATTGGAAATTGCACCGGACTACGCTGATGCCTATGCCGGGCTCTGTGACACGCTGTTGCTCTGGTACCTGGTGGATATGGATGCCAGCCGTTTTGCCGCTTCAGAGGATGCCTGTCTGCAGGCGCAAACCCTGGATAGTCGCGCGCCTACCGTCCATGTGGCACTTGGCAATCTCTATCGAGGTTCAGGTCAATATGCGCTGGCAGAGCGAGAGTTCAATGAGGCTATTTCACTGAACACGTCTGGAGTCGACGCCTATGTAGGGCTTTCCCAAACATTCGCCGCCGCAGGTAAACTTGCGCTGGCTGAGCAAACGCTGGTCAGGGCGATCGAACTGCAACCCAATAATTGGTCTGTTTCCATGGCCATGGGCAAGTACCTGGTTAATATTGGACGCGTTGAAGAGGCCATTTCTTACTTTGAGCGTATCGATAGCCTGCTACCTGAAAGCGGCGCAGCCGCTAATAATCTTGGCTCGGCATTTTTTCTCACCGGACGCTTTGAAGACGCGGCAGAAGCCTGGGAGCAGGCAATTGCCCGCACGCCTACAGTCGATATTTATGCCAACCTGGGAGCCAGCTACTTTTTCCTCCAGCGCTTTGATGAAGCTGCAACGATGTATCGCAAGGGTCTGGACTTGGCACCCAAACACTTTGAAATGTGGGGCAACTACGGGGATGCGCTGATGGCGGCTGGGGCGCCTGACGATGAACGCGCTCGTGCCTATTTGCGCGCCTATGAACTCGCTGAAGAAAACCTGCGCATTAATCCATCAGATGCCATTACCTTAAGCCTGATCGGCCACTACCTCGCAAGGCTGGGTCGCGATGAAGAAGCTCTGAAAAATGTGAAGTTGGCTCTGGAATTGGCGCAAAAAGATATCTACGTCTATTATTTTTCTGCCATCACGCTCTCCACGCTCAATGAGTTGGATCGCGCGCAGCAGGCTGCTGATGAGGCATTGGCACTGGGTTACCCCCAATTCATGCTCGATGCGGATATTGGATTACAGCCATTGCGAGAGCAATTGCGCAGTACGCAAAACACTGTGCGATAAATAAGTGTTTACCTTCGGAGAAAAATATGAAAATGGATTTTAATACCTTGCAAAGCAAGTGTTGTGCGACCGCCCTATTGGCACTAGCTTGCATTGGGCTAACAGGCTGCGCACAGCAAAAGTCGGCAGCCTCTGTGGCAAATATTCCTGTCAATATCGTTTTCGATAGCGAGAATTGCCCTGTAGAGGTGCGCCCCAGTTCAGGCGTCAACATCAGTAAAGCGGCCGACCAGCGCATTCTTTGGCAGTCAATCAACTCAGCCGGAGAACCTATCAAAGCAGACTACTGGATATTTTTTGATCCGTTCAAAAATGGGCACCTGAAGTCAAATGGTAAAGGCTTCAGAAAGTCTCCCAAGATTTCGTCTGATGCGCCTACAGGAGTGGAGTACAAGTACACGATCGAGGGTCAAGACTGCAAAGCAAAGCCCTTCGACCCGCGCTTTTTCCTCACCTGAGTCAACAGATTTTAAGGTTCGCTTTCAGGGGCAGCGCCCTCCGCGGTAGCCAGGCCCCTCAGGTTCTCAGCACCTGCCATGCGTTACTGCTGCGGTGCCTCGTGCAGCCTAGCAGGGGCAATTTTGGCAAAATAAGCTGACGTAGCTCAGCGTGCTGTTTACATCAGCTGGTGAGGCGCACTTATTCGCAAATTGCGTTTCATTATGCAATTTTAAAGGCGGTAATTTTCTCACCGGATAACTGGCGCATTTTGCAATTCGGCGTACACTTAAGTCAGTGAACAAAGCCTACTGCCGAGCTTAGGGAAAAATCGGTTCGAAGACATTCAATTGAAGACTGTGTCTTGGAAGCGCCACCGAAGGTGCGATGAGACCGAATTAAAACCCCAAAGGCTCAAGCAATGAAACACATCAAAAGACCAATTACCCACCCCCAATTTGTTAATTCCCTTTATCAACTCACAGCCGCTTTTTTATGCTCGATGATGGTTATGTCGGCAAACGCAGATGATAGCCGGTTCATCATTCAGGTAGATGAGGCCAACAAAGGCCTGGTCAAAGCACTGTCAAAACGAGCAGGCGGCAGATTAAAACTGGAAGCGAGAGGTTTTTTCGCTGCCGAGTTCCCGGGCCGCTCCTTAAATGATGTTCGTGGTCTGGTGAATAATCCGCATGTCATCAGTATTGAAGAAGACTTCAGACGCTTCCCAATGGGATTTGCTGATGAGGGTGCTAACCCGATGACCTCCCAGGTGATTCCCTACGCTATTATCCAGTCCCAGGCAGATCAACTGCAAAGTGAACTCAGTCCCGGGGACCTCATGTCTCAAAAGGTTTGCGTCATCGACTCGGGAATCGCAGGTTCCCAGGGCGAGACAGGCGGCCTTAATAGCGATTTCGACTGGAATGTTATTACAGGCGATAGTGACTCTGGCACCGGTTATTGGGGCAGCGACGGCGGCCCACATGGCACCCATGTTGCCGGCACAATCGCTGCAGCGGACAATACGGTGGGGGTTATCGGGATGGCCCCGGGTGTGCCATTGCACATCATCAAAGTGTTTAATGCTGCCGGGTGGGGTTACTCCTCTGACCTGGCTTATGCTGCCCAAAACTGTGCCCAGGCAGGCGCGAATATAATATCAATGAGTTTAGGCGGCGGCGGCAGTAATAACGCGGAAAGAAACGCGTTTGATAGTTTCACAGCCGACGGTGGCCTGGTGTTGGCAGCCGCAGGCAATGACGGCAACAATGTTGTTTCCTATCCAGCCGGTTACGAGTCGGTAATGATGGTTGGCGCCAATGATGCTGACAACAATATTGCATCGTTCTCCCAGTATCCCACCTGCACCCAGACTACCGGCCGCGGTAAAAAACGCACCACGGTCGTCAAAGACGGTATCTGTGTAGAAATCTCAGCAGGAGGCGTCAATACCTTGTCGACTTACCCTGCCGGTGGAGCATCGGTCGCGATTGCCTCATTGGACGGCACTTCACTGGCGGTAGCCGCTATGGAAAACCAGGGTGCTGCGGAAGCTGCAGTTTACGGTTTCGGGATCGGTAATAGTCAAGATCCAGGTGCGGACGGAAAAATCTGCGCAATAGACAGAGGCAGCATTTCTTTTTACGACAAAGTGAATAATTGCGAGGGTTCAGGAGGCGTTGGCGCTATCATTGTTAACAATGAGCCCGGAGCACTCTCGGCAACTCTGGGCGACGCTAATGACACCTCCATTCCCGCCGTGGGGGCTGCACAAAGCGACAGGTCTGCTGTATTTGGGGCTACCAATGCAGCCATTACCATAGGCGCTGGCGACTTTGGGTATATGAGCGGTACGTCAATGGCTACGCCGGCAGTAGCAGGTGTGGCTGCATTAGTATGGTCTCAGCACGCCAACTGCACCGGAGAAGACATTCGTAACGCGTTGAAACAATCGGCTCAAGACGCTGGAGCGCCAGGTAAAGACCTTTATCATGGATACGGCATCGTTCAGGCCAAGGCGGCCAGCGTTTGGCTGGAGCAGAATAGTAGTTGCGGCGGTGGCGGTGGCGGTGGCGACAACCCTCCCACAGCCAGTTTCTCACAGAGCTGCACATTACTGACTTGCGAGTTCACTGATACCAGTGTCGATGATGTCGGCATTGCTACTCGCGCCTGGAACTTTGGTGATGGTAATAGCAACACCCAAAGCAGCACTACCCATACTTATGCTGCTTCCGGTACCTATACGGTCACACTGACAGTCACCGATACTACTGGCCAGATCAGCAGCCAGTCGGAAGCAGTGACAGTGACTGATGGAGGCGGTGGCGGTGGTAGCGACTACACCGTTGCGACCTACAACGCAGGCCGGAATTGGTATGCCGTAGTGTCATCACCCGATGGCGTATGGGGCAGCTTTGACAACGGCGCAAATTGCGATGGCGGCACCACCTGCCAAAGCAATCAGCAACGTAAGAAGAGCGGGACCATGGTCTTCTCCCCGAGTTCGGGCGACCCGATTACCATCATCTGGTAAGGCCAGGATTTTCTGTTAAAACCGGCTTACGCCGGTTTTTTTTTGTCGAGTCTTGTATTAATGAACAACGCTTCGTCACTGGTAGACGCCCCACTCGGGTCCGCGATGTTTTGTCTGGTCGTCCCCGGAGTGATTAGGGCTGCAAAACGCTGCGCCTCGTTGGTATTCTTTGTCGTTCCGGCCTGTTGGCTTACCACTATGCCGTGCTCTGTGATGAGAGGCAGCGGTGACATGGTAGGTCCTGCATTGGTCGCCGGTGCCGCAGTTATTTATGGCGTCGTCGTGGCGATGGGCCTCAGTTACTGCGCGCCCCATCTATCGTCATTTCAGGGTCGAAGACTCCTTACCTAAAGATCCACTAGTCTCCATAGCAAAGTTGAATGTGATGCGCCTCGCCAGCAATTTATCCCCAGCTTGTTTATTGAAGATCATAACGATCAGCCTGCATCACTTTCACCCAGGCATCGACAAAATCGCTCACAAATGTTGCATTAGCATCATCAAATGCATAAGCCTCAGCAACAGCGCGCAATTCTGAGTTCGATCCAAAAATTAAATCCACAGGTGTAGCGGTGTACTTCACAACACCCGTTTTTCGATCGATTCCCTGGTAAATGCCGGGGCTGTCTGATTTTCGCCACTGGGTAGACATGTCCAAAAGATTAACGAAAAAGTCGTTACTCAAACGGCCCGGATTGTCGGTAAACACTCCATTCTGACCACCGTCATAGTTGGCGTTTAAAACACGCAGGCCACCAACCAGCGCCGTCATTTCTGGCACAGTGAGGGCAAGTTGATCCGCTCGATCAACCAACATCTCTGCTGGAGAGCGATAGGATCGTTCCTCGCTGAAGTAATTTCGAAATGCATCGGCGGTCGGCTCCAGCAAAGCGAACGATGCCACGTCAGTCTGGATCTGGCTTGCATCCCCACGGCCCGGTGCGAAAGCCACCTCTAGTTTGACGCCACCATCATCTGCAGCCTTCTCAATCGCAGCTGCTCCGCCCAACACGATAACGTCGGCTAAAGATACCTTACGTCTATTGGACTGATTAAAATCCTGCTGCACAGCGCGCAGCACAGTTAACGCTTTAGCGAGTTCCTGCGGGTTATTGGCTTCCCAATTTTTTTGTGGAGCCAGCGCGACACGCGCGCCATTCGCTCCGCCACGCATGTCACTGGCACGGAAGCTTGATGCTGATGCCCAAGCGGTTCTCACTAATTCAGACGTAGTCAGCCCGGAGTCCAGAACCTTTTTCTTCAGCTTTTTGATCTCGCGGCTACTAATTAATTTACCTGCTCCAGTCGGAATCGGGTCCTGCCATATCATGGTTTCTGTCGGCACCTGATCACCCAGGTAACGGATGCGTGGTCCCATGTCACGATGTGTCAATTTGTACCACGCTTTGGCGAACGCCTTCTGGTAATCGTCCGGGTTAGCCAGGAACCGTTCGGTGACTTTGCGGTATTCAGGATCGAACTTCAGCGCAAGATCGGCTGTAGTCATCACCGGCGCATTGAATTTACCGTCCACATGCGCGTCGGGCACAGCGCTATGCAATGATTCGTCTGTGGGTATCCACTGAATTGCACCCGCCGGGCTGCGAGTCTGTTGCCACTCAAAATTCAATAAGTTTGAAAGATAAAGCGTTGTCCACTGTGTCGGGGCCTGAGTCCACGCACCCTCTAGTCCACTGGTGGTAGTATCCTCTGAGTGTCCTTTACCACACTTATTTTTCCAGCCCAGGCCCTGGGCCTCAACAGGCGCTGCGGCCGGTTCCGCGCCAACACAGTCAGCCGGTTTGCGAGCACCGTGCATTTTACCGAAGGTATGGCCGCCAGCTATCAAGGCCACAGTTTCTTCGTCGTTCATGGCCATGCGACCAAACGCAATGCGAATGTTCTGGGCCGATGCGACAGGGTCAGGTTTGCCCATTGGTCCCTCAGGATTCACGTAAATCAAACCCATATGGGTAGCGCCCAGCGGGCGTTGCAGTTTGCCATTGTCATCGCGACGATCACTCGCCAGCATCTCCACCTCAGGACCCCAGTAAACCATGTCGGGTTCCCAGTCGTCCGCTCGACCGCCGGCGAAGCCGTAGGTCTCGAAACCCATATTTTCAAGGCCCACGTTACCGGCTAAAACCATCAGGTCTGCCCAGGACAGGCTATGGCCATACTTCTGCTTCACTGGCCACAACAGGCGTCTCGCCTTGTCGAGGTTGCCGTTATCAGGCCAGCTGTTGAGTGGCTCAAAACGCTGCTGACCGCCATCTGCTCCGCCGCGCCCATCCAGGGTGCGGTAAGTACCGGCGCTGTGCCAGGTCATGCGGATGAAGAAAGGTCCGTAATTGCCAAAATCAGCGGGCCACCAGTCTTGAGAATCAGTAAGCACCGAGTCGATATCTTTCTTAACCTCTTTAAGGTCAAGCTTTGAAAACTCCGACGCATAGCTGAAGCCCTCCCCTGCTGGGTTGGAGCGCGCGTCCTGGTCGCGAAGTGGCGATAGATCCAGTTGGTCTGGCCACCAAAACTGATTCGATTTAGCTTGCCCCGGCGCTACTGTACCCATGCCGATGGCTGCCTCTGGTTTGCTGACGGCAGCCGCCTCTGCTAAGAGTGACTGGGGCACGGCCCAGAGGCTAAGCGCTCCAGCGATAGCGGATAACGTTAGTTTTATGTTTTTCATGATCGCGTCTCTCTTGAGAGCTGCAGCTGCAGCGTGATGTCGCTCACCGTCGCTGGACTTAAGCCAAGCCCGACTTCCGACGTAACCGCGTTGCGACGCAGGTTAAGGCAGTAGTCCCTGATCCGCATACGTTGACCAATACACTACTTCCGCTCATCACACGCTATCGCTTGTCGGCGTCGATGTATAATTGTTAAATCTGATGATGGTGATAGGTTTTATTAAAAAGTCAGCAAACAAACCCTCTATATCCAATCCCTCTTAGCGGTAACAGCCTGAAAGAGATTGGATATAGCTTTGAAAGATCAGCCACGGCGTCGTTCATTCCCAGCCGCTACAATAGAACTTTTATATCAATGTGGCCTGTCCTTGTAGGCCTTTCGCGCTCACGCTTGACGATTTATCGGTCGGAAACCAATAGCTCGCTCGCGATTCCGCTCTGTACCTCTGTTCACTACTTCTCGATGACCAGGCTGTATGGTCAACACGGAAATGATCCCAGCCGTGGCAGTGTCGTATTTCGTGGTCGAGCGTAGCCCTTTTATGATTCTTATGTATCCAGATGTCACAATAACCGGCCGTCAGTCTCGCACACCCTCGAGCATGGAAACTGCCGCATAACTCGGCCGGATTTTCAACATAGTGAAGGCGTATTTCGGGGCTGAAGATTTTTTGATAGTTATGCATTGTGTTCCAGTCACCAAAGCCTGCGTCACTCAGCCAATCTCCGGGACCGTAGCTGTAGTTGGCCCAATTTCCTGAGGCACAGCCTTGTAGACTTACTATGAATAACGAAATGCTCATTGCTACCATGAGTCTTTTAGCTGAACTGGTCGACTACAACATTTATAGCCTTTTACCGCGGATTACTTCCTTGGCAAAATACTAAGCTTAAAGTGTAGGTCTAATATGTAGGGGCTGTAAATATTTGTAGAAAACTAGTCACTCCATGTGACAGCCGAACAAAACTTATAACCTTGTCCTCTTATTGTTTTTATATACTCGCCGTTTTCACACTGCAGTTTTTTCCTGAGTTTTCCCACCAGTACGTCGATACTTCGATCATACGGTGTCCAGTTTCGACTACTAATAGCGTTGAGCAGAAAGTCCCTGGGAAGAACGCGGTTATTGGATTTTAAAAGCGCAAGCAGAATGAAGTACTCGTGACTGGTAAGCTCAGGCGTGGCATTGTCCTTACCAGAGATCTCTTGAGTGAGGCAATCCAGTTGCCAATTTCCAAAATGGGCCTTAAGGTGACCGGCCTCTGACTCACTCCCCGAAGAATTGTCAGTGACGTGATCCAAACGACGCAGGACGCTCCGTATCCTTGCCAGAAGTTCTCTGAAGTCGAACGGTTTCTGGATATAGTCGTCTGCTCCCAGCTCCAGACCGACGATTTTATCGACCTGTTCCGTGCTCCCGGTGATAAATATTATCCCGATTTTTTTCAAAGAAAGTAGCTCTTTTGCTATTTCAAACCCATGCGTTCCGGGGATATTCAAATCCAGTAAGACAATGTCGATATCCAGACTAGAGAAGATTTCGAGTGCCGATGGGGAAGATGTTGCACTGTGTACGTCAAACCCCTCCTTCTCCAAGTACCTGGCGATAGTTCGACAAATTCTCTCATCATCGTCTATGACAAGAACCTTTTTTTTACTAGAAGACATGCTGCTTTACCCTGAGTCTCAATTTTATGCAGTTACACTCGCTGCACATTACGGGAATTCTACATTTTCATGGCAAGCTTTACGAGTTACGGCAGTAACATTAGATAAATCTCTGCACAGTCTTTACAAACTATTACATTAGCTGGTCATTGCATTTACGTTCACAGACTAATATGTCGGCATATACCTAGAGATATTGCGAGTACTATGGCTATGGATAGACCACAGGTTTTAATCGTAGACGACGACCCAAGAGTGTGCCGACTCATTCAGAACATGGCGTGCAGCGAGCAATTTGAATACACAGACATCGTAGATCCACGGCGCTTGAAAACTGTGTATGAAGACCTCCTGCCGGAAAAAATATTTCTTGACCTCTCAATGCCCGGAATGGACGGAATCGAAGCCCTGACTTTTTTAAAGGATAGTGGCTCTACAAGCCATATTTGTCTTATTAGCGGTTGGAGTGAAAAAGTTCTCAGGTCTTCCTGCGCGCTAGGTAAAAAAATGGGGCTTAACATGAGCCCGCCAATTCATAAGCCTTTCAGGGCAACTGAAATCAGAGCATTTTTGAAAGCGGATCAGTTCACTCATACCAGCGTTCCAGCTTCTCCTATTCTTCCCAGGTCTCGAAAATTCAAGGAAGAGCTGAAACACGCCATCCACAATGTCGGAGAAATTCAGCCCTTTTACCAACCGATCGTAGACTTAAAAACTGGAGAAGTAGACTCGCTAGAGGCTCTTTGCAGATGGCATCACCCTACAAGAGGGATACTAAGTCCCGGAGATTTTCTTCCTCTTGTTGAAAAATACGGTCTGATGAAAGACCTGACTTATAGCCTACTAAAAATTATATTAGAAGACATGGCTTGTTGGGACTCAATGGCATCTCGACCCAATGTTTCGATAAATCTATTTCCGGAACTGCTCGAAGAGCAAAGTCTTCCCGATGTATTTATGGCACACATGAAGTCAGCCGGAATTGACCCATCACGAATAACGATCGAGATAACAGAGCAAAGCAATTACGGAGACTCGGTTCAGATGATGAATGTGATTTCGCGATTGAGAATCGCAGGGTTTGGGCTTTCGCTAGATGATTTTGGCACCGGTTTTGCGTCAATGGAAAAAGTAAAAGAGATACCATTCACTGAATTAAAAATAGACCGATCGTTTGTGTCTGATTTATTACACGATCCAGACGCAAAAGCCATAGTGAAATCGTCAATAAGCCTGGCGCAAGAGATAGGAATACCGACAGTCGCTGAGGGTATCGAAAATCGCGAGACACTGTCCTGGCTGATTTCAAATGGATGTACCAGGGGCCAAGGCTATCTGCTGTGCCCCCCAGGCGATTTTGATAAGTCTATCTTGCTAGCGCAAAGTTCGACCAATCATAAATATGAGATCGGCGAATTCGATTCTGGTGATGTTAGTTCCAGCACCGGTACTGTTTCAACGAAAGAATGTCAAACCACAGCGACGCTAACAGTTACACCGGATATAACATGAACTCCGAAATAACCACATGGTCAAATCAAAAAGCCTGGCGAAAAAAAGGCCAGCAAAGCAACGTTTTAATCGTTGATAGTAGCGCCACGACCAGAATCCTGGTGGCGAACATGTTTATTGATTGTGGAATCGATGCAGACACAGCTGGAGACTCAACAGAAGCTGTACTGAAATACAGAATTTTTAATTTCGATATGGTGATTGTTGAGGTAAATATGGAAGCTCTTGCTGGAATACACATTGCGAAAGCGATTAGAAATGCTCCGACCTCATCAGAAAATCCCTTACTGATCTATGCCTTAACCGACAACGAACGGCAAGAATCGATCAAAAAAATGAAGGATGCGATGATGGATGGTTTTTTGCGTAAACCAATCACCATTGAGGCTATCGAAGAGATTGCAAAGCACCATTGTTTATCCAGTGAATATTAGAGATGCAGTTGTTATTTGAATCTGCAAATACTTAAAAATTGAGAAAACATACTTCGAGCATGAAAATCTCAACAAATAAATCGCAGAAATGCTTTAGAAAAGGATCAAAGAGATGCTTACCATATCAAAATCTGAAATAGCGATTCTCGCCTCTCTTGTGGCAGTATCCTCAATGTCAGCATTCTACTTCCAGCAATTCACGGAGAATGGGCTATTGCTGACAGCCTTTACTTCGGTTACTTGTATTTTCTTTGCATACTTCGCTTCACGCAATAAATATCGCAATTCTTACCCAAAAGACTCAGCTTCCGATGCTCATAATGATACTTCCTCAGATTTAAATAGGGCAATCTATTCGAGTGACCTCAACCAAAATAACGAGCTTCGCCAATTTATAGATGACGCAAACGCACCTATTTTTGGCATTAACGAACTAGGTCAAATCGACGAGTGGAATCGGATGGCCGCTAAAATAACTGGATTTTCAAAGGAAGAGACGCTCGGTAAAAATATAGTAAAAGAGTTCATTACCGATGAGTATAAAACCTCCGTAGAAACCGTTCTTAGTCGTGCGCTTGGTGGCGTACAAACCGACAGCTACGAGTTTCCTTTATATACAAAAAATGGAGAGCGAGTCGAAGTGTTACTAAACGCTTGGACAAGGAGAAATAGTGATGGAAAAATTGTTGGGGTTTTGGGAGTGGGACAGGACGTCTCTATAGCGACGCGCGCGAGGGCAGAAGTCGAGCGAACCGCCAAAGAACTGCGACAGTTCGTTGAGACCGCCAATGCGCCGATCTTCGGCATTGACAAGGAGGGCCTGGTGAACGAATGGAACCAAATGGCTGAGACTATTACTGGTTTTGAGAAAGAGGCGGTTATAGATAAGGATCTTGTCTCCGAGTTCATCACTGACGAATACAAAGAGTCTGTCAAGAACGTACTAGACAGAGCTTTAATAGGTGATGAGACGGCAGACTTTGAATTCCCGTTATACACAAATAGCGGCGAGAGAGTTGAAGTGCTGCTAAACGCATCAACAAGGCGAAATGTAGAGGGCGATATAATCGGAGTAATTGGTGTCGGACAAGACGTTACGCGTACGTCACGAGCGCTGGCTGAGGCCGAACAAACCGCGAAGGAACTTCGTCAATTTGTTGAAACTGCCAATGCGCCTATATTCGGTATAGATCAATATGGGCGAGTGAATGAATGGAACCAGATGGCTGAAAAGATCACCAATTACACAAAGTCAGAGGTCATCGGGGAAAAACTTGTCGCTCGATTTATTACTGAGCAATATCAATATTCCGTACAGGACGTTCTCGATCGTGCGTTAAATGGCGACGAGACAGCCAATTTCGAGTTTCCCCTTTACACAAAGGAAGGTGATCGGGTTGAGGTTCTGTTAAATGCAACCACCCGTCGGGATGTAGCGGGTGAGATCATTGGTGTGCTCGGCGTGGGCCAGGATATTACGGAAATACGCAAACAAGAACGTGCCGCTAGGCAAGCCCAGAAAATGGAAGTTATCGGCCAACTTACAGGCGGTATGGCGCACGACTTCAATAATCTTCTTACTGTGATACAAGGTAACATAGGCCTTATAGTTGAGGATATGGATGACGCAGACGAGTCGACCCGCGAAATCTTGCAAGACGCTTTATCTGCTGCCGAGGATGGGTCTAATTTAACACAACAACTTTTGGCATTCGCTCGAAAACAACCGCTGCATACCCAGGACGTTGACATTGATCAGCTTATTAACAAACTCAGCCGCCTTGTTAAGCGTACTATTGGGCAAAATGTCGATGTTTTTGTTGAGCCTAACGTTGGCGTTGGAAAACTCGTCGCTAAAGTCGACTCTGTCCAACTGGAAAGTTCATTACTGAATCTTTGCCTTAATGCACGAGATGCCATGGATGGAGACGGTGTTCTCACTCTCGCCACTAGTAAGGTCCAGATCACTGAGTCTGACTCACAGGGCTTTGCTGACGTTTCGCCAGGGAAATACGTCTGTATCAGCGTCTCCGATACCGGCAAGGGAATGTCAGCAGAAGAATGTGAAAGGGCTTTTGAACCTTTCTTTACTACTAAGGATGTAGGGGCAGGATCAGGGCTCGGGCTTAGTATGGTTCAAGGATTCGCCATACAGTCTAGCGGATCGGTTAGCATCTCTAGCGTGCAAGGGGAGAAAACAACGGTCAACCTATTAATACCGATGGTGGATTCTGTCGAGAATGTAACCGCGGCAGAACCTGCGTTGATAGTTAAGAAGGTGGGAGTGTATAGCGCAACCATACTTGTCGTGGAAGACGAGCCACGTGTTCGAAAATACGCTGTGCGGTGCTTAAAGCTGCCCGGCGTTAAGGTGATCGAAGCCGAGAATAGTTTAGACGCTCTGGAAATACTTAAATCAGACGAGCATATCGACCTCGTCTTTAGTGATGTCATTTTGCCAGGTGAACTCAACGGAAGACTGTTGGCGAAAAAAATAAGTGAAGATTTTCCGGACATTAAAGTGAAGCTCACAACTGGTTACGAAGACCAACTAAAAGACGACGATATAGAACACGATATCCTTCGCAAGCCGTACTCAAGAGAGGAACTCATTGAATATATCTCAGAGGAAATATTTCTACCAAAATCAAAGGCCAGTTAAGATTCAGGAAAAAAACAGCTGAACCTTAGTTTTGACCCTGCGGAACTATTGATAGAGTTGCCTCTTTCGACTCTCAATCGTCGTCGAACTCATGAGCATATGGTGTTAGGGTTATGCCTAAACTTGAGCTTGTAGCATTATAAAAACATGAGCCACAACACTTTTGATGAATTCTCAGGCCTGGTATCGTGGCCTGCAGCACTGTTACTTATTACTATGTTGGCGACGGCTATCCCCACCGCAAGTAGCGCCTCCGATGCCGACCAAACTCCCCCAAATTCGCCAAAACTGGTCGTGCAAATCACAGTTGACCAGTTACGCGGCGATCTGCCGATGCGTTATCGTGAACGACTTATGGAAGGTGGCTTTCGGTACCTTATGGAACAGGGGACGCATTACACCAATGCACACTATCGCCACGCAAACACCGAAACTGCGGTCGGACACTCAACACTGTTCACCGGTGCCGATCCTTCACGGCATGGCATCGTCACTAATGAATGGTTCGACCAAAAAACAGGCCAGATCGTTTATAACACCGAAGACGACCGTCACCATCTCATTGGCAAGGATCCGAAGCCGCACCAAGGAGTGTCACCCCGCAACCTCTTGTCCAGCACCATAGGTGATGAATTGGTATTGTCGAATGCGGGACAATCACGCGTCTTCAGCGTCTCGGGTAAAGACCGGGGAGCCATCCTGCCGGGCGGGCATGCTGGCAAGGCTTTTTGGTACTCTAAAAGCTCAGGCCAGTTCGTTACCAGCACCTACTATTACCAAGAATATCCTGAGTGGGTCGCCCAGTGGAACGCGTCCAAGCCTAGCGATCGCTATCGTGGCAAACAATGGAAACTGTCACAATCGCTTGAAAGTTACTTCGCACGAGATATCGATGACAGACCTTACGAAGCTGATTTTGGTTCACTGGGGCGCACGTTCCCACATCATTATGGTGACGACAAGTACACCAGCCTTGTTGTAGGCCTCACCCCAGCGGTCGACGAACTGACAATAGAGTTTGCGAAACTAACCATCATTCAGGAGAAGCTGGGCGCCGGTGGCGCGACAGATTTCTTGGCTGTCAGCTTGTCGGCAACGGATTACGTTGGCCATTTATTCGGCCCATCAAGCTTGGAAAGTGAAGACACTATCCTGCGCCTTGATCGACTTTTGGCGTCATTTTTCGAGTTCCTAGACCAGACAGTTGGCCTGGACCAAACACTGATAGTGCTGTCCGCGGATCACGGCGGCCCCGAGGCCCCGGAATACATCGTAGATCGAATCGGTCTGGAGACAGGCCGCTATGCTTTCGATCACTTCAAGCAGCCAAATGAACTGACAAAGGCGCTAAAGCGACGGTTCGGGCGCGGTGATCTGATACGCGCACACAGCCACCCCTACCTGCACCTGGACTACAACGTCATCCAGGAAGCAGATTTGAATCCAGCGGACGTGGAGCGTTTTCTGGCAGCAGAAGCAATCAAACTGCCAGGCATCTTTTACGCCATGAGTCGAAGTGAACTGGTCAACGGGCAGTATGTCGATGGACCTCTGCAACGCCAGATCAGACGGAGCTTCCACTTTGATCGTTCAGGCTCGGTTCACCTGGTAGCTGACCAGTACTGGTTTATGCATTCTACCGGCGAGGCTGCCGCAATGGGTTTACCAGGTCTGGCGGCGATTCATGGCTCACCCTGGCCCTATGATACCTATGTGCCCATATTCTTTGCCGGGCACGAAGTGCGAGCACAAACAGTTGAACGCCGAGTTGCACCAACCGACATAGCACCTACAATTTCCAACTACTTGGGCATCAAATACCCCTCCGGTAATATCGGTGATCCTTTGCCCGAAGTAATCCAATAAAGACAAGTCCTGACCATATTCAACAGGCTAAAGAGTGACTCAATAAAAGCACAACCAGAAACCAGAAAGATCAACTATACAATTTGGCTGACGACCTAAGACAGCGTGCTGCGCACACCTGTCTCTGCCTGGCTAATAGGACTCGTTTTCATCTCGCACTGACACAAATAAATTGCCCATGGAATCTGATGTCACGCTAACGATTATAGGTTTACAACACACCTGGCAGTCTTCAACATACTCATGACCGACCTCTTGCTGGTCTATGAGGACCTCTATCTGCTCACCGCAATAGGGGCAGCTAATAAGCTGTTCTTCTAGTGATTGCATCAGTTCATTACCGCGCTCAAAAACACCAATATATTAGGCCGTCAGTAAGCAGTTGCAACTAAGAAAGTCATCTTGCAGGCTGCTGGCGACACTATAAAACCATAAGCTCTTTATAGAAAGAGCAAGAGAAAGCAGAACCCGCAGTTACTTAAAGGCACACACCTTGCGCCTAACTGATCATTAGCCGTCGAAACGCTCATTGAGTTCCATATGACCGCAGTTTTTTACGAACACACGTCTCAGCATTGGTTCAAAAAACTCAAGCGGTTTACTATCAAAGCAAGGGTCGAAAGCGCACTGATCGTAGTGCTGGCAAAAATAGATGCAGTCTTCGTAATGAGGACTGTCACGGTAATTTTCACGCGCGTTGCGATCCCCGCCGAGATAGTGATTGTAGTAATAACCCTGAAAAACGGGATGATGTTTGACAATCCAATAGGTCTTTTCAGACACATAGGGTTTAAGGATAGCAGCCGCCACCTCACCGTGGTTATAGGGCGCAGCAACATCGCCAATGTCGTGCAATAGCGCAGCAATGATCATTTCTTCCGCAGCGTTATCGTTAAGCGCGCGAGTCGCGGCCTGCAGCGAATGCTGGTAACGATTGATCGGGTATGGTGTCGACTCCTCGTCCAGCATTTTGAACTGTTGCAGCAGCCGATCTACCAGCCCTGCGTTGAATTGGGCCTCGTAATCCGAAACGGCCTCCCAGTCTGCCTGGGTCGCATTTTCAAAAGCGGTCCAACTAGCCTTGTATTCTTTGCTCATTTTTCCTCGACTTCAATTATGGTCAGCATCGAACCCGCTGCTTTTCGACCATACGCCGACGGCCTTCCCTAATCAAATGGTCGCTCTTGGCAGACTTTCATGGTGCTCAGTTCAGAGGCTGCCTGGTTATGCTCCGGAACATAGATGAAGACCCCATCAGTAGAAAACGCCTCGCCGCAGCGCCGGTATTTTCATTTCGATCAGCGCGTTAAATGATCAGGAGGCATTGCACGCTCTTTGTGCTTGCTATCCACTAAATTAAAGTATGATGTGCGGTCATTACTACCGCTTGATCATTAAATTGGACAGCACTACCCATGGCAAAATCATTCAGATCTATCGGTCTCGCTCGCGAATGTGAATCACCCGAAAACCCCGGCGCCCTGGAAAAACGCGTAGCACTCACCCCGGAAGATGTGGCAGCCCTGGTCGCCACGGGTGCAGAAGTTGCCGTAGAGCACCATGCAGGAGAAGGTGTTGGTTTTAGCGACGAAGAGTATCGTGCGGCCGGAGCGCTGCTTCAGTCTGAAGACAGTATCTATCGTAACAAGGACCTACTGATCAAGTTCAAGGGGCCCTCTATGGCGTCCATCGAAAAGATGCAACCAGGCACCACTCTTTTCTGTATGGCGCACTTTCACTCCTACCCGCAACGTGCAGCTTTATTGCAGGAGCGGCGAATTAACGTTATTGCTATGGAGGAAGTGCTGGAGTCGCCGCGGGTGCAAACCAACACACGGATACTTGGGCGCATGGCGATGAACAAAGCGCTAACGCCATTCATCGAAAACAATACCATTGGCGGCACCCGGGTGCGGGTGCTGGATTGGACCCCGCGGCTGGACAGCGCCATTCGCCGAGCGGGCAACCGTGATCCGCGCTCACTCGACGTGCTGCAGGGCAACTCCAAGCACGATGAACTCACCGCCCTGGGCAGTGAAGCACTGTATTTCTACGACAGCGCGAGCTTTCAGGATAACAACGACATACTGCCACGCCTGCAGGCCTCAGGCTGTCACCTGTTCGATATGCATGAGTTTGAGCAAAACGAGGGCGAGGACGCCATTGCTACCTATCGCGCCGCCCACCCTCCCCTGGAAATGGGCCTGCGTCGCATTCAATGTCTACATGAGACAGGACGCGCGGGGGCGCGCTATGGCCTGGAGTTATTGCGCAAAAACAAACCCGATCTGGATCTGCGCTATGCCCGGGTAGCGGTACTGGGTTACGGCAACGTCGGCCAAGGCGCGATTCATGAAGCCTATGCCCAGGGCGTCGGCTGCGTTCATGTGCTGGGCCGTACCCACACCGTCAAGGGCCGAATCGATTACTGGCTCAGAAATGCGGACCTTGTAGTCAATGGTGCCGAACAGAGCCCGGCGCTGCGTGGCATCAATTTCCTGATCAGCAACCAGCAACTGCAGCAACTGATTCCCAACGGTTCTGTCATTATTGACCTGGTCGGTGGCAGTGAAACTAATCGCAGCCCGGTGGAACCCGTAATCAATTGCAGTTTCCTGACTGATCCGCACTTTGTACAGGATGGAGTCACTGTCTCTGCACTCTGGGGATGGCCCATGATGGGCATGATGCGGGAAACGGCAATTCGCTACTCTGACCAGATCAGGGACGTGCTACTAGGACCCGAGCGACTGGTCGATGGATTAGACACTTTAACCCCGGGAGTGGCCCGGGCACTGGTGTGCGGTCCATTCCAGTAGCCGCGTTAAACAGGTACTGGCGTTAACCCACCCCTGGACGTTACGCAGCAATACAGCACACGCGCACTGATACCCGGCACGCAGTGACTTATTGACTTGTTCATATCGCCGTTAAAAAACATGTCTAATTTTCGGTACTGTACCGATAGGGTGTTGGGCATTACACTGAGCTGATAGACGTAAGCGTGGTTTACATGGCGAACAGGGATTATTCGGAAGCGGCCTTTCTCGATTTTTTACGACAGGGCACCATGGCAGGCCTTATTCGCCCGGGTACGGCCCGCTCACGTAAAAAAGCCGCTGAACAACTGCTTGTACAACTCAAATCTAACGAGCGCGTAGACTTACGTCAGCTCGATATTGACGAGCTCTGTACACGTTTTCACAAGCTGCAGGGTTCTACTATTCGTCCTGAAACTCTGCAGATTTACAACGATAGGTTGCAGGCAGGCTTGCGGGATTTTTTCAGTTGGATCGAAGATCCCAATAGTTTCTCCAGTGACGAGGGTGAGACATCGGAAATACAACTGGTCGCAGAACGCGACAGCCCGGATCAAAGTCGCGCGCGCGAAGAGTTACTGCTTAATCCGCCACGCAGCCCTCATGAAATTTTCCCAGTTCCAATTCGCGAAAATTTGGTTGTGTATATCCAGAACCTGCCATTGGACCTAACACCAGCGGAAGCTGATCGCATTGCAAGGGTCGTCAGGGCATTGGCCAATCCGGGGGAAGCGGAATGAGCGCCGGGAAGTGGCAACGATGAGGCGTTTTATGGTTTTTGCGCCGCTGCTTTTATTCGGACTGGCCGGCATCTACTTTCTATCTTATTTTTTGCGCGTCGCCTCAGAAGGCGCGGTGCAAGAAAATTTACTACCTGAACTGATCGGTTTTTGTCTTGAAGGCTTCTTCATTGTGGGCCTGTTTTCATTAGTTCAACGGCGCATGGAACGTGATCGCCGACACGAGTTGCGCCAGAGCCTTCGCGGGGCGTTGCGCGACGTGCTGAGCCATCTGGATGTGGCGCTGCTAGAAAAAAATGCCGAGCCCACCAGTTCGCAGTCACTTGAGCGAGACCCTAAAGTGGCCGCAATATTGTTTCAGAAGCTCAATCGGGTGGAGTTGAATCTGGATGATATGGCAAAATTGAAGTCCGCTGCCGAGCGTGGCTATGGCGTCACTCGCGATCTGATACCTGTCGCCGCGCAGTTAAGTGCAGAGCATATGCGGTGGTGGCTGGCAATCACCAATAGCGTGCGGCACTTGTCTGAGTCCACCGACCGGGCAGCTGTAACATTCGCAGCGCATAAATTCCTGATCCATCTGGGTGAATTTGATGAACTTCATCTCTGACTAGCGGGTAAAAAAACCGTCGCCACTGCCACTGGCAAGGCGAACACGAGCTTCTCTCCTTCATTAGAATGTACCAACTGATACCCGCACTACTGATACTCCCAAATGGCCTTGAGGGGCTTGGCCATTTTTCACTAGCCCTCAATTACGGCCTTTGTAGCATTAGGAAAGCGATTCTCATTTTTCTGACGTATAGGCTGAGATGTTTTTGACTGCGCCCCCCTGTTAGTCTCTTTTATGCAAGGGACGGCATGAGGGCAAGGACGCCCTACTTTCCGCAGGCCTATCTAATTAAACTGAGTTCCTCTCGCAAAGCCACTATGACGACCTCCGCGCCCTTAGCGCTCGCTTAGCGAGATATGCACACACGTCTGCTCTCACCTGCAAGCGGTTATGGCTATGCTGGCGCGTTCGGATATGTTCAGACAGCTGTTAAAGAAGGCTCGAATAGGCTTAATGCGCCCCAACTGGCCTGATTCGCGACCAACCGATGGGCTGCGCCCAGCCAATAGTCCTTAAATTTTTTTAAAGCTATCCTTAGCTTTGGTATGATCTGAGCGTTACTTTTTGCTCTTGGTTATTGTGATGTAATCATCAATTTCTAAGCGCAATAGCTCTAAAGGTAGCCCTCCACGTGCAACCACAGCATCGTGAAATTCACGAATATCAAAGCTCTCCCCCAATTCACGTTCGGCTTTCTCTCGCAACTCCCAAATGGTCAGCTCGCCCATTTTATAGGCCAGCGCCTGGCCCGGCCAAGCAATGTAGCGATCGACCTCAGTTTGCACATTGTGCAGGGCAAGTGCTGTATTTGAAGCGAGATAGTCTATCGCCTCCTGTCGAGACCAGCCCTTGACGTGTATGCCGGTATCAATAACCAAACGACAGGCGCGCCACATCTCCCATGTGAGACGGCCAAACTGATCGTAAGCGTTCTGGTAAACACCCATTTCAACGCCCAGTTTCTCAGCATACAACCCCCACCCCTCACCAAAAGCGTGTGGGTAGAAATTGGTTCGGAACATCGGAGCGGCGTCTATTTCCAGTGCCAGCGCCGCCTGCAGGTGATGCCCAGGAACAGCCTCATGCAGAGCCATCGCTGTCAGTTGGTAAAGTGGACGAATCTCGTGCCTGTATGTATTCACCCAGAATTGCCCACCTCGATCTGCGTCCAGGGAGGCACCGACGTACCGAGCATTCGTGTAGTTCGCCGCAATTTCTGCCGGAACGGGTTCGACGGAATAGGGCTGTCGCGGTAGCTTGCCAAAAAAAGCCGGCAAGCGGCCATCAATATCCTTAGCGATCCAGGCTGCGCGATCCAACAGTTGCTGCGGTGACGCTGCGTAAAACTGCTTGTCATTGCGCAAGTAAGCGATGAACTCGGCAAAATTTCCCGCGAAACCGGTGTCGCGAATCACTACATCCATCTCCTCGCGAATACGCGATACTTCACGTAAACCTAACTGGTGTATGTCATCTGCGTTGGCATCGTCGAGGGTTGTGAAGTAACGAATCAGTGCCTCATAACGTGCTTTACCCTCAGGCAGTTCCGATGCTCCAAGAGTATCTCGCGCATTCGGAACATATTCGTCTCGCATAAACGCCAACAGGCGCGCATAAGCCGGGATCACCGAATCAGAAAGTACCGCTTGAGCCTGCTTTTTTAACTGCTTTTTTCGATCGCTATCGATTGCCGCTGGAATGGCTTTAAAAGGCGCGTAATAGGGGTGATCTGTAGAATCTGCAATCACCTGCGCCTCAAATGAGGGCAGGATGAAGGGCAGAATTTCACTGGGTTGGGTAAATCCGTCTGCGAGCCCGCGCCGCATGTTTTGTATGTTTTGCTCGATGAAAACTGGCAGCGCCTGCAACCGTTTTAAATAATCTAAATAATCATTTTCTACCCTGAAAGGCGTTGCACTCACCACGTAGCTAAAATCTGTGTGAAATCCGCTATCGGCTAGGAATGGCATTCGCCATTCATCAAAAGCAGCCAGTGCGACCTTGTGCTTCAATATAAACGCAAACAATTCTGCATTGAGTTGGTCTTCCCCGCTTAAATCGGCAGAGTCGATTGCATCGAGACGATCCAGGTAAGACGACACCTCGATTAAACGCCGTTCCTGGTCGGCGGGGCTAACAGAAGGCACCCGGTCATTGAACTCGAAGATTCCCGATTTTGTTGCAGAGAAGGGATTCTCTTCCATTTCATTAGCCCAGTACTCTTCAAACAGTGCATGCAGCGCCACCGTTTCCGAGGCGAGTGTTAGTTGAGTGCTAAACAAGAACGTGCAAAATAGTACAATTCGAAACATGGCAATTCACTCCTGTCTCTTTTATAGGCCCTCGATCGCTATAACGTCAACTCCCGGTTTGTATTAGGTCAACCGTCTATTGAAGACTGTACTATCGTAGCCACAGCTTGAAACCGACTACGCGGTGAACTATTGGTGGCTTGTTAGATACCCCGAAACGACTTAATGCTTTTCAATAGCAGGCATGTGGGTGAGATGGATCAGCACAGCGTACTTTTTATTGGCTCCTCCGATATCGCCGGCTAGTGATAGCCCGTGTGTTGCTCGTTTAGTTATGGTCCGGAATTTAGGAAGGTGCATTAATTCATTAGCTTACCCTCAAACATGTTTGAGGGTGTCATTGCGTGGAGGCGACCAGGCCAGAGTCGAACTGGGCCATTGCTTCGGCAGTTGCACGCTCATAACAAGCCTGGTTCCTGGCGACAGCGTGCAGTGAGAGCGTGCCTGAGGCCCGATGACCTATAGGTCCACACACTTGCTTTGCAGCGAGCCGTATCCGGCGCTCAACCGCCGCACGGCCTTCCGTTGTATTTAATTCGGAACTCTTGAAGCTCACGGTCTTGGCTGGAATTGCGAGGCCTTTGCTGGTTGCTTCTTCCATTGTGTCCGTCGCTGCAGTTACTGAGTGTGACGCCGTCACAGCCAACAGCAAGGCAGTGGACAGGATGCTTCTGAACGTGCCTACTTTCATTACTTATCTCCCTCAAAGGTCTGGCTTATTGCCGGTTTTAACTGGCTCAGGCTATGGCTGTGCCGGTATTGAGGCCCAATATGAGGGAAATATGGCGGTATCAAAACGGAGTATCGTTGAGTAGTGGTCAACTCAAGATCAGAGGCTAGTTATTTGCGATGAGCCGCGCAAGTGAAGCCCAAACTGCAGGGGAGATAGCGCTATTGGTGGCTATATAAGGAGTGAAATTGAGAGCGGTCGCTACCGATGTTCACTGCCGCTATAGCACCTGGTAGCATCATGGTTGGCTCAGTTGGTAATGTTGGCCGTGAAGAGCCGCTTTAAATAAGCGGCTCGGGCGAGAGTTATGGCTATTCGATCAGCTCACCTTAACGACCAACTTGCCAAAATTCGCGCCTTTAAACAGACCGAGAAAAGCCTCGGGCGCATTTTGCAATCCCTCCACCATATCCTCCCGATATTGTATTTTTCCTTCTGCCATCCATGTGCTCATATCACCGATAAAGTCGGGTGCACGATGAATATAGTTACTGACGATAAAACCTTGCATCTTGATGCTTCGGGACAAGATCATTCCTTGAAGCATGCTCATTCGGTCGGGGCCAGGTGGTAGCTCCGTCTGGTTATAGTGTGCAATAAGACCGCAAACTGGCACCCTGGCAAAGTTATTGAGCAGTGGCATTACGGCTTCCCAACTCGAACCACCAACGTTCTCAAAATACACGTCAATACCTTTCGGGCAGGCTTCCTTTAATTGTGCGGCCATGTCGTCATCGTAGTGGCTTACACAGGCGTCGTAGCCCAGTTCTTTCACTGCGTATTCACACTTCTCCTTAGCGCCGGCAATACCCACCACACGACACCCCTTGAGCTTGGCGATTTGTCCAACAACCGAACCGACCGCGCCAGTTGAGGCAGCAAGCACAACTGTTTCCCCCGCTTTTGGCTCCCCGAGGTCGAGAAGACCTACGTAGGCGGTTAATCCCGGCATGCCCAAAACCCCCAGCGCATAGGATGGCCTGGTAATTCTGGTATCAAGCTTCATCAACCCTTGGCCAGTCGATACGTCGTATTCCTGCCAGCCTGAAAAAGCATTGACTAAATCACCCTTGGCATAGTTGGGATGATTGGTTTGTACCACCTCACTCACAGTACCGCCGACCATCACATCACCCAGCTCCACCCGATCTGCGTAGCTTTTTCCGGCATTCATTCGGCCGCGCATATAAGGGTCTAATGAAAGATAACGGGTACGCAGCAAAACCTCTCCGTCTCCTACTTCGGGTATTGCCACACTCTCTTGACGAAAATTCTCGGTACTCGGTTTTCCTACCGGCCGCGAAGCTAGCAAGATGCGTCGGTTAACTGCTGGTTCCGCAGCAGCCAGTGGATTGATACCGACGGCTCCTAGTGCCGCAACAGATGCCATTGAAAATTGGCGCCGACTCATACTCATTTATTTTCTCCAGACTTGATTCGTTAATATAAAAAAATTCTGCAAGCAAGCGCAGACACCACTGCATTGTCTTGTTTTGCGCAATGTCGCCCCAAAGAAACCGCTCCAATGATCAGTTGAAGGACGGCAGCATAAGATCTTTATAATTGGCCAACAATGGACTCTGGATAGCATTATCGAATGCAACCGCGGTGGCATTGAAGCGAACGTTCACGAGAGGTCGATAACTGGGGTGAGTAAACACATAGAGCTCCTTGGCTTCCAGCGCTTCTATTAAGCGCTCGGCGACCACACCGCTGGGCATGCCTGTCTCTACAACTTTTTTCAGCGTGCTATTTAAGCTACTGGCACTTTTACTCTCGTCACCGGACTCATTATTGGCGTAACGATCGTGTTTGTTTCTCTCAGATAGATTGATACGAGTTTGCGTGAAGCCAGGACAAAGGACACAGGCATGAATACCCTCAGGCGCCAGTTCCTGTGCCCAGTTTTCTGTCATAGCCACCACGGCAGCCTTGGTCGCTGTGTAAGGCGTTGCCAGCGGCAATGGCCCAAAACCCGCCATAGAAGCCACATTAACAACCCAGCCACCTTCTCCATGGGACTTCATCAGTGGCACCATCACCTGAGTGCCGTAAACAACGCCCATCAAATTAACATCGATAACCCACTGCCAGGTGCTCGAATCGGTTTCTTCGATCGTGCCCCCTTTACCGCCAACACCGGCGTTATTGACCACCATGTGCACTTTGCCAAAACGCTCGATGCTCTGCTCGGCTACCCTCTTCCACTGGCTAAGGTCAGCCACATCCAGTGTTGTTGCCAGCACCGGGATTCCTGCGCCAGCCAGTTCAGCTTCAGCCACTGACAGCTGTGTTGCATCTATATCGGCAATAACGATATTCATACCGCGCTTACCCAAAGCGCGGGCAACCGCAAGCCCAATGCCTTCTGCGCCGCCACTAATGACGACTGTTTTGTTTTCGAATATGTTCATAGAGTAGACCTAATACAGAGTTTTTTGAGCCCGCAGACTATAGTTGTCCACAAGAGCTGACACAAGCATATATCCTCTGCCCGGTGGGCGCAGTGCAATCTGAGGAAGACCCTGCTGGCACTGAACTGAAGCATCTGACGTCCACGTACTGCAGCCGAAGGCGCCTAGCGACTCGCAAGCGGCATCGGCTTCAACGGTAAAGAACTTTATTACATCTATTGGGAACTCGCCTTATCGACCCACTTAGCCAAAATGCAGCGTCTTGATCTCTTGATAATCTTCCAGCCCCTGAATGCCACCCTCGCGGCCATTGCCGGACTGCCTGTAACCACCAAAAGGCGAACCGTAGTTAAATTCACCCCCGTTTATATGCACTGCCCCTGCCTTTAGCTGTGCAGCAACTCGTTCAGCACGGTCCGCGTCGCCGGTTTGCAGATATGCAGCAAGCCCGTACGAGGTATCGTTTGCCAGCTTGATAGCCTCGGCTTCATCGTCGAAAGGCATGATTACCAAAACAGGGCCAAATATTTCCTCACGGGTGACTCGCATAGTGTCAGTGACATCCACAAATATCGTAGGCCTCACAAACCAGCCTGTCTCAAGACCCTCGGGCTTGCCGGCTCCGCCGCAAAGCACCCTGGCACCCTCGTCAATTCCAACCTTGATGAGGGCTTGCACCCGATCGAACTGAATCTGGTCAAACAGTGGGCCAATGTGGTCGCCCTCCTGGCATGGATCACCTACTGCCTGGTCCATTGCCACACGCCGGGCTATCTCCAGTGTCTGGTCATAACAAGAGCGCTCGACCAACATACGAGTGGGTGCATCACAGGATTGGCCAGTATTGTAAAAACATTCCAATACCGAGGCGGTTACGCGAGCCTCAAGATCACAGTCGGCAAACACCAGGTTCGGAGACTTGCCTCCCAGTTCCAAAGTCACTCGCTTAACGGTATCTGCAGCATCCCGGGTGATAGCCTTGCCCGCACGTGTTGACCCGGTGAAAGACATCATCTGGACATCCGGGTGACATGAGAGCGCCGAGCCAACCGATGGGCCATCGCCCTGAACCAAATTAAAAACACCGGCGGGATAACCCGCCTCATGAATAATCTGGGCATACACTGTGGCAGAGATCGGGGTGTGTTCGGACGGCTTGAGTATGCAGGTGCAACCGGTCGCCAGCGCAGGGATCACCTTGAGTGCGATCTGGTTAATTGGCCAGTTCCACGGGGTAATCAAGCCACACACACCAATCGGTTCGTACAAAAGGGTGTCAGCATTGGCTAACACATTGCGCTGGTGCTGTGCCTTGAATGCCTCAATGTAGGCCACCAGGTGGCCCACCGCTGCGTCCGCCTGAGCTTCGCGCGACATGGTTATCGGCGCGCCCATTTCCAACGTCATCGCCTGAGCCAACTCTTCAAGGTGTTTTTCTGTTACCTCCAGCAGGTTTTCCAGCAACTCGAGTCGGTGTTCTTTACTGGTGCGGGAATAGGTTTCGAAGGCCCTATTTGCCGCTGCCACTGCAAAGTCTACGTCGTCGGAATTGCCCAATACAATTTCGCCCAATTGCTGTTCTGTCGTCGGGTTCAGCACCGCAAACATTTGCCTTGATTGTGGAGTGATCCAGGCACCGTCGATGTAAAACTTGTTGAGATTTTCCATAGATTTGATCCTGTCCAACATAGAGATATATCTCCGTACCACTATTTTCTCACCCTGGTCATTGGATTCAGGCTTAGGGCCGAAGGATTCTGTCAGTATAGAACTGAAAATGAGCTAAGCACATGCCTTCAAGCACAGTACTGCAAGTACTCAATAAGATTGTGTGCGTGGAATCGCGATGGCCAACGCCGCAACGTCAAAAAAGAAATGATGGCATTAACCGGGAAGTTAAGTGACGAACAGGTTAGCGTCGCGGCGGACGGCATCTCCCTGTTGCACCCTCTGGAGCACTGCGTGCCCCAGAGGACTGGCAAGGCACTGTGTGAACAGGCCTCGTTGGTTTACTGTGGAACTTGCGCTTGCCACTGCGACGGTGCCCACTCGATAATAACCGCGGCATCCTCATCGAGCAGAAAACCTGCTTCAACTGCCGCCTCGGCGGAATCCTTAACAGCATTCACATAACCCGCCTCATCAACGTAGCGCGTAGCCAGTTCTTCTGCCGCAAACAACTTCGTAGTACCAAATAGCCGGCAAAATCCATCTCCGGTATTTCCCACTCCAGACAACACCGCAGTTGGGGCATCGACATAAGGAGTGCGAATACCCCCTACTACGTTCCCGGAATCATCGAGTTGGTAACCACCCTGCTCATCCAGGGCAAGCCGTGGTGCATTGGGCGGCAATTCGCCAGTGCGCATCCATTGGTCCATATCACGAAGCGCGGTGTTGAACACATAGTGCATGGGGCCTGAATTGAACGGTAAGTCGCAGCTTATAAAGCCGGGAAGAGAGCTGCTTTCGACAACAGCGGCAAAGCGGGCGGCCCCGTCGCTGTCGAGCCGTCCCGCAACGATCGTGTAGTAATCTGCATGAGATGTACCGGCGACCTCCCAGAGCAGCACGTTGCCCTCGTCGGGTTGCCGTGCCTCACTAAACCCAAGTTCAGTCACGTCTGTCTCAGTCTGGAAAGTCATCACCGGAACGTTGATATCGTCGCGAATAATCGGCGCACTTGGTGCAGGTATTCCCGCCAGCGGTTCCTGGGCCAAGGGTGCGCTGCCGCCTCCTCTGCTGTGCACAATATATCCATCGTAGGGATTGTAAAGCGGATGAACAGCATTGATATAGGTCACCAGGCGGCTAGCCGACTGTGATTCCCCCAAAGCCAGCAAATAGTCAGCCTCCCGGTCGCCCAAAAGCTCAGCTGCCTCGGGGCCGCGCAGCAGACCGGCAACCTGAGTGAAAATGTCGTAAGAGAAGCTATCACCGGGATGTAACAACTCGCCATAGCGGTCGGGGTTTACCGCTTTCAGGTAAAGCGGCGCGAGACCACCTTCTCTGCCATCAATACCCACTTTTTGGGCGCTAACCCCAATCCAGATATGACCGCTGCGATACATTTCCACGTGCCCTGTGCCCCAACTCGGCGGCGTATCGAAGCCGGAGGTTACGTTTAACCACTCTACGATGACCGTGCCGCTAAAAGCTGCTCCCTCCTCGGGCCGCTGGACAACAATACGAGTCCGATAGGCTTGCTGCTCGGCAGGTTCAGCCTCCCAAAAGCCATCAGGCGAGAATTCATTGAGATTCGTAAAAGCGCTAGCCTCGCCTCCGATAAAGTACTCTTGATCTTCATACCCAATGTCGGACAGATCAAAAGATTGCGCCAACAGCGATAGAGCACCCGAATCAGGCGGCGTCGATACTTCAGCTTGGGCAATGGGTAAGTAGGTCGGCGACGGCTCTGGAGGCTCAGGCTCGGGCTCAGGTGAAGCAGGCGAGTTACTATTGGAGTCGCTGCATGCTGCGAGTACTAGCCCTAAAGTCAGGGCAACAGCGAGACCTGTGATGGAAGAATTTAATAGTTTCATTAGCGATCACTATCCTGTTCTGGGCGCTCTATAGTACCTGACAGTTGCACGCTCTACCTATTCTCTCGGACATTGTGTCCTGAGCTGTTAAACCAGCACTGATATTTTGAAGATTTTCTATCTGGACACAATTACGCCCCGGGAATGTTGCTACCACCTGACATTAACCGCCTTCGATAGCAGCTATCGGCACCTCCCACACTTCCCCATCATCAAAATTGAGTATCCAGGTGTCACCTTCTAAACGCGAGCTGAGCTCGCGATTGGTTGCGTTGACGTAATCGGACATAAAATTGATAGTGAATTGCTCGCCATGCTGATTCTGTACTGTGATGGAAGCCTGACTGTGTTCCATACGAACGATGCCCGCAGGACAGCTGGCAAACGCCTGTTGGCCGGCGCGGCGACACCGCAACCGTGTAGTTGCATCAAAGTCCTGCGTACTGAAGGGCGCTGTCCCGCTGTCGTCTGCAGACACTGTCAGTCGATCGGCGTTCCAGTACAAATAAATACTCTCCTCAGGGAAGCGAAAAATTTGCCCCTGATCACCCAGGCCGCTCTGGCGGATCACAGAGCGCCCGTGCTGGTCTGCAAAATACCCCGGCGCGTCGCCCTCGGGCGACAATTGGTGCGTCACGCCATCCCCCCGGTTAATAGTGATATAGCCCTGCCGCTGACTGAAGGTGCAAGGAAGAAACACATCCGTGTGATCCTCGCCGCGCGGATAAATTTCGCAAGCCGCTTCCGTCATGTCTGCGATCGCGACTGCTGCCGAGCAGCTAAGGCATATTGCTGCGACTGCTCGGTAAACTTTTCTCATCATATTCCCCCAGAAGCATTCGCCCCGAAGGGCTTTTGTTACGAACAGCTTACTTAGCGGACGAATTTTAGCAATGCCTGAAAATCTCCTCTTAATAGTCCGTTTATTTAACTTATACTCCTACTTCTACCTACGATTCTAAAAGATACTGGAGTTCACTTTGACGATTGGAGTTGGTGGATCGACCCCTGCAAAAGAGTTGGCCGATCTCGATGATATGACGATGGGTATCACCCCCGTTGCACTTCCGGAGTATGAGGCCCGCATTCACAAAGCTCAGAGGTTGATGCGTGAAAAAGATATCGCCGGGATCTACGTCAATGCAGGCACCAGCCTCTACTATTTTACCGGAACTCGATGGGGTGCCAGCGAACGTATGGTGGGTGCCATTATTCCCGCCAGTGGCCAACTGGAGTACATTGCTCCAGCTTTTGAAGAGGCAACGCTCGTTGAGTACATGACAATCACTGGCCGGGTCAACTGCTGGGAAGAAGATGAAAGCCCCTATGCGTTGATGGGCTCTGCACTCGCCCGCATGGGCCTGAAAGAGGGCACCATCGGGATCGATGAAGCAGCTCCTTTTTTCATCTCTGATGGAATCAGACAAAGCAACCCGCAATACCATTTCAGAAACGCCGCAGAAGTCACTGCAAGCTGCAGAATGATAAAATCCTCTACTGAATTAGCACTCATGCAGAGAGCGAAAAATATAACTCTTGAAGTGCACAAGTGCGCAGCTCGAATTCTGGCACCGGGGGTCACCACTACCGAAGTCGAGGCGTTCATTCACGCAGCACACAAGGCAGCGGGAGCCAGCGCAGGGTCTTACTTTTGCATTGTATTGTTTGGTGAAGCCACTGCCTATCCACACGGCGTTAAGGACCCGCAGGTACTGCAAGATAACGACATGGTGCTTATCGATACCGGTTGCCAGCTAGAGGGTTATATTTCAGATATCACTCGCTCCTACGTTTATGGAGAAATCAGTGATCGTCAACGCCAAATCTGGAACCTGGAGAAAGAGGCTCAGGCTGCCGCTTTCGCAGCCGCCAAAATTGGCCAACCTTGCAGTGCAGTAGATACGGCTGCCCGAAAGGCATTGGAAGCCCAGGGTCTGGGCCCAGGCTACAACATTCCCGGGCTACCCCATCGAACCGGCCACGGTATCGGCCTGGATATTCATGAGTGGCCTTATCTCGTCAAAAATGAAACAACGAAACTCGCACCAGGCATGTGTTTTAGTAACGAACCCATGATCTGTATACCCGGGGAGTTCGGCATCCGTCATGAAGACCATTTTTACATGACTGAGTCGGGTCCAGAGTGGTTCACCGAGCCGGCCTACTCGGTTGACGATCCCTTTGGTTACGAAGCATAAGCAGGCGCGGATATCCGGATTGAACTCACCTCACTCTCACTGCGTATATAGAAGTTATGACTACACAACTTAAGCCCTCGGCTTCAGGTCAGGCACTACTGACTAACGAAGCAATCTTTAAAGACTGGTCGTATAGCGCCAAGCGCCCGGGAACGGTGCGATGGGCTGACCTGGGCGCGACGTATACCGCGCTGGAGATTGCGCCAGGTTATGAAGATGCTGTGCTCGAAAAAGACGAGAATGGCAACGACATAAAAATCTATCAGGAAGTTGTTCAGTACGACCCCGTTAGCGGGGACCGAAAGATCTTGATTTCTTTACAAGATCTCACTCCCAAAGGCCACGACAACGCGCTAGTGGTAGACGACTACCGCTGGTCAGACGGCGGAGATCGCATACTCGTTTATACCGACGCGAAATACGTCTGGCGTGAAAAAAGCCGCGGTGATTACTGGCTAATCGATCGCAAGGACAACGAACTTTGGCAACTCGGAGGTGACCACGCTGGTACCAGCCAAATGATGTTTGGCAAGCTCTCTCCTGATGGTCGCTGCTTCGCCTATGTTTGGCGCAACAACATCTACCTGCAAGACCTGTCAACAAAAGCTGTCACAGCACTCACGCACGATGCTTCCGATACCATTATTAATGGGCTGTTTGATTGGGCCTATGAGGAAGAATTCAGTATCCAGGATGGATTTCGCTGGAGCCCGGACAGCAGCCGAATCGCCTACTGGCAACTCGATACACACGCTGCCAAAGACTTCCTGATTATCAACAATACCGACACCCTGTATCCCGCCATTACAGCCATACCCTACCCTAAAGTAGGCGAGGAGAACGCCGCAGCACGCATTGGCATTGTCGCTATCGCCAAGCCACAGACGCTATGGATAACGCTGCCAGGCGCGTCGAAGGATATGTACGTTCCGCGCATGGACTGGGCCAACAACAGTGAGCAACTGTTTATTCAGCAGTTAAATCGCAAGCAGGACACAAATACGATTTTCCACGCGGATGCCAAAAGCGGGCAAGTAGACGCAATATTTGCGGAAACGGAAGATACTTTTATCGAACTGCTGGAAAGTCCCCAATGGCTTGAGGATTCGCTAACCTATATTTGGCAAAGCGAACGCGATGGCTGGAAGCATCTATATCGGGTCTGCCGAGACGGCCAGACCTTTATCGACCTCACCCCCGGCGACTTCGACGTCACCAAACTGGTATCAGTGGACGAGGGTAACGGCTGGGTTTATTTCATTGCCTCACCTGATAACCCGTCACAGCGTTATTTATATCGAAGCCAGCTTGATGGCAGCGGAGAAATAGAGCAGGTCACACCCTCGCAATTGAGTGGCTGCAATTTTTATCAAATTTCAGCAGACTCCAACTGGGCCATTCACACCTATTCCAGTTTTTTGCAGCCGCCGGTGTTCAATCTTGTTTCTTTGCCGGACCACAAGGTTCACCAAGTTCTCGAAGATAATGCGGAACTCACCGCCAAGCTCTCAGCACTGCAAATAGGGGAATTAGAATTCTATTCAGTTGAGGCTGCCGATGGCCTGGAACTCAATGGCTACCTGCTAAAGCCTCCCAACATGGATAAGACCAAAAAACATCCCATTATCAATTACGTCTATGGGGAACCCGCCGGTCAAACGGTCATTGATGCCTGGCAGGGTTCTCTCACGATGTGGCACATTTTGATGTCCCAGCGGGGCTTCATCATCTCCTCAATCGACAACCGAGGTACAGCGGCACCTCGCGGCCATGCCTGGCGACGTTCAATTTATGGCGCAGTAGGCACTTTGGCTTCGAGCGATCAATCCGACGCTCTCAAAGCGATCTGCGCACGCTGGCGTTATATAGACGCCGATCGGGTGGGTGTATGGGGCCATTCAGGCGGAGGCTCTATGACACTGAACATGTTGTTCCGCTACCCCAACCAATACAAAGTGGGTATTTCCTTAGCGCCAGTTCCAGACCAACTCCTGTACGACTCTATTTACCAAGAACGCTACTCTGGCCTGCTGCAGGACTTTGAAGAAAGCTATCGACAGTCATCTCCTATTACGCATGCGAAAAATCTCCGAGGGAAGCTGCTGCTCATTCACGGCACCGGTGACGACAACGTTCACTACCAGGGCACCGAGCGCTTGTGCAATGAACTGATTAAACACAACTGTCAGTTTGATTTTATGGCCTACCCGAACAGACGTCACGGTCTTGTCGAAGGTGAAGGCACCCCACTACATTTACACACGCTAAAGAGTCGGTATTTTGATGATCACCTGTAGCACAACTGGCAAGAGCCACAAATGCAACCACCGCAACTAAAACACTGGCTCTTACTGTTCCTGCTCAGCCTCGCCTGGGGCTTTGCATTCTATCTGATTGCAATTGCTCTTGAGTCTTTTCCGCCTCTGACGATCGTCAACATACGCCTCGCAGTCGGTGCAGCAACCTTGTGCATGGTAATGCATTGGCAAGGGCACCGTTTACCCCGTGAGGCAGGCTGGTGGTGGCGCTTCGCACTACTGACAATACTGGGCAACTTGATTCCCTTTTCGTTAATCACCTGGGCAGAGACCGAAATCAGCAGTTCCCAGGCGGGCCTGCTCATGGCCTTGATGCCAATCAGCACTATGGTGCTGTCGCACTTCTTTGTTCATGAGGATGCACTGACTCCGCGCCGACTGTGCGGGGTAATGCTTGGATTTGGCGGTGTCGTTGTGCTCGTAGGCGGTGAAGCACTTAAGGGTATCGGCGGCAGTGCCCTGCTCGCTCAATTGGCAGTATTAACCGCAACCGTGGCCTATGCCAGTAATACGGTCTATGCAAAGCGTCTTCCACCCATCGATACGGTCGTGGTCGCCACCGGCTCCCTGAGTGTTGGCACTCTACTCCTGCTGCCTTTTACCCTTTATCTGGAGCACGCGCTCTGGGTAGCACCGTCCTTTAATGCGCTGGCCGCGACCTTAACGCTGGGTATCGTCTCAACCGGACTCGCTACCTGGACCTATTTCCGCGTGGTTACAGACTGTGGCCCCTCGTTTTTATCTATTATCAATTACATTATCCCTGCCATCGCCTTCGCAGCCGGGGTAATGTTCCTGGGCGAAAGCGCTGAACCCAGCCAATTCGCCGGATTGCTGCTGATTTTGGCAGGCATCGCTCTCACCCAAAACCGCGCTCTGCGCAAAAAAATGAACAAGCCATGATAAAGAAACGCAACAACCCGCTGGACCGCTTTGCCCGAGACCTTTCGCCGGGCGTTTTAGAATGGATAGGGGTTCGACCTGAGCGACGTGGCAATTTGTTAGAAATGCAGCGGGTTGTCGCCATCGCCGGCGCTGGTCTGGAAGGCGATCATAGAACCGAAAAAGCCAATGGCTCTGCGCGTCAGGTCACTATCATCTCTCGCGAGTTTATTGCGCAAATTATGCACTACAGCACAAAGCAGGACATTCATCCCGGCCTGCTTCGCCGCAACCTGGTGATCTCGGGCATCAACCTTAATGCCCTGCGCCACCAGCGCTTTGAAATTGGCGATGCGCTGTTTGAGGCTGGCGCGCTGTGCCACCCTTGTTCTCGCATGGAAACAGCGCTCGGCAAAGGCGGTGTGGCGGCTATGATTGGGCACGGGGGCCTGTGTTGCAAAATCTTACGAAGCGGCAGCATCGCCTTGGGCAATACTGTTGAAGTAAGACCAGAAGGTGAAAACCTGGACTTGTTCACGTCTTGATTGGCACACGTGGCAGTTGCATCGATGGGAATGGAGCGAGCCGCTTGTTGAATCACTCAACTACCAACAATGAATATAGCGAGGGGCCCTTTGCTATAAGCCGGCAAACGCGAGTGCTTTTGCAACATACAACGCAATAGGGTGCTCGCTGTACTCGCCGGGTTCATTCTGTGAAAGCAGTACGCCTACCAATCCGCTCTCTGGACTCACGAAAAAGTGCGTACCGAAGTAACCGGCCCACCAGAAGTCACCGGTGCGGTCCGGAGTGAGACTGGCATCTGCGTCTGCTACCACGGCAAAACCCAGACCCCACCCGATGCCATCGATCCCTTCTTCGCTGAGAACCCCAGATGCCACGTGCAAGTCTCGCATTTCACGCAAGGTATCTTCGCCTATAATCCTGGTGCCGAGGTATTCGCCGCCATTCCACAGCATTAAGGCAAATCGCATATAGTCGCCAGCGGTCGATACCAGCCCGCTGCCGCCCTCCGGATAGTCAGTATCGCTATCTGGCACGACGGGAATAAGATCTCCTTCCCTGCTGTGTGTATATACCGTTGCCAGCGTTGACCGCTCAGCTAGCGAGGGCAAGTAACTCGTTTCGTTCATCCCCAAGGGAACAAACACGTTGTCATTCAGGTAATCGTCCATTCGCTGCCCGGAAACAATTTCTACCACGACGGCCAGCACATCAGCGGACCAGCCATAGCGCCAGCGAGTGCCGGGCTCTTCGAACAGCGGAAGTTCCGCTATAGTTTCAATCCGTTCCCGAAGCGTACCTGATGGCAAGGTTCGCGGCCCACTCGCCTGCCAATATCGCCAGAGTTCTGTTTCTTGATCTCGTCCTGGGCCGATTCCCGAGGCAAACATGAGGAGATGACGAACCAGGATCGTCTGTTTGACCGGCACACTCAAAAACTCACCGTCTGAACCCCGGGTTTGGTGGGTTGCCACCCGACTAGCACTAAATGCGGGGATAAACTTGGAGACCGGATCGTCCAACCCCAGAAGCCCGCGTTCCACCAACTGCATGGCTGCAACGGCGGTAACCGGTTTAGTCATCGAAGCAAACCGCATACGGGTGTCGAGTTCCATGGGGCGCTTGCTTTCGATGTCTGCCCAGCCGTAGGCATTGGCATAAACAGGCACGCCCTCATGCGCGAACATTACGACATACCCTGACCGATTACCGCGCCACGCATCCTGTCGTAAGTAAGCGTCTATGGCCGCCCTGCTCCACCAACTCAAGCCAACCCCGGGTTGATCAGACCCGTCCACTGATGGCACGTTAGTTTCAAGGGACTTTCCACTGCAACCGAACAAAATAAACGCAGAGGCAACGATAAGGACAAGGGCGGACGCCCCCCTCATGGTTTTAGCACTATCAAGCATGTTAGCCAACTCTTCTCGCATCGTCACGAATGCCGATCACTGTCGCGGTGAACGACTACAACATTAACCATGCCACCAGCGCTTTCGGCTTTCAAACACTCTTTGTAGATACGAGCAAACGATGCGAAAGCGTAGGCTTCGAGATTGCCCGGCGACTCTCTGCACCATGGGGGCGACTAAAACAGGTGGGCAAGACTGCTGTGGATGGCAGTCTCTACCGATTCTGGGCTGCTGACGAACGAGACTACCCCCACGAGATAACCCAGCCCTCAGTTACTCGCGAGGGACTGTGCCCGTTGATTGAACCGTATCAGTGTCTGGTTGTATTTCTTAGCGGTCTGGAATGCCGAGTCGACAAAGAAGTTGTGCTTCATGTCACTGACCTCTTTTCTCGGGCAGTCCAAGAATGCCGCCACAGAATCGACATAAGCCTGCGCGTCCACCTGGGCCTGCTCTATTTGCAGCCTCGTGGCGGTGGCACCTTCCGGCATGGAAGGCACCTCAGTGGGGAGACCCGACTGACAATCTGCGCCGGCGTTCATTGCGATAACCAGTGCTGGCACTGCAAGAAAAACTTTCATCATACGTCCTTTGGATTCGGGTGCATCGTCTGTGCGTGAGCGTCCATGTCATTCATACTGCCGCCACCCGACTTTGGAGCACTCCCGGGCAACGCAAAAACCGGACAAAACCTGGAACCCGACCAGCTACGGCTGTATTTGAAGAATGCTCTACAATGCTGTGCGTCGGGCCCTTAAAGACGCGACCTGCTACAAAACTCCTTCGATCGCCAGTTCCAACACCTTGCTGTCTGGCGTGGTACCACCGTCAAAGTGCTTGACCACATCGCCGGAAGCGTTCACCAGGTACTTGTTGAAGTTCCACCCGGGGGCCTGACTTTGCTTGGCGAGCGCCTGAAAGACAGGATTTGCTTCCGGGCCCTTCACGTGACTGGGAGCGAGCATGGTAAACGTCACGCCATAATTGACGAAACAAACGTCGGCGGCGCTCGCTTCATCTTTTGCTTCCTGCCTGAAGTCGTCGCTGGCAAAACCAACCACTACGAGGCCCTGTTTGCCGTATTTTTGGTGCAGCGCTTCCAGTCCTTTGAACTGTGGCGTATACCCGCAGTGGCTAGCAGTATTCACAATTAACATCGGCTTTCCTGCCTGAACCTCGCACAGATTGGCCTGTTCCTTAGAATGCAGCTTCCTCATCGAGCCCTCCAGGAACTCGGGGCAGGCAGCCAAGCTGAAGTTGCTAAGCGAAAGAAAAGCGAGTGCTATCATGTATCGATACATATCGTTGCTCCTTAAAATAAGTTTTAACTTAACCCTTAAAAGATACGCACAGGAATCGACAACAGTTCTGCGAGTGGCCTCAAAAAGCCTCCACACTAACGTTGCTATCTCTTTACTTCCCTGCGGCGATTCTATAGGTTCGAGTTACCGCTAAATAAGGGCGGAATCACGACATCACGCATAAGTACAAGAATTATCACTCACTAGTAGGATAAATTATGAATATTCAAAAAATATTAGCTGCAGTAACCTCCGCTGTGTTGCTGCTCTCACTGTCTGCGTGTAGCAAAGAAGACATGGATAAGGCCGCGAGCCAGGTCACTGACACGGTAGACGCCGTTGCAGAAAAAACAGAAGCAGCAGCCGACGCCGCTGGCGACATGGCAGCTGACGCAGCTGAAGCCACTGGCGAAGTCATGGCTGATGCGGGCGCCGCTGTTGAGGACGCAGCCGAAGCCACTGGCGACATGGCAGCTGACGCGGCTGAAGCCACTGGCGATGCGATTGGCGAGGCAGCAGAGGCAGCTGAAGCTATGGCTGACGATGCGATGGATGCCGCCGGTGAAATGGCAGAAGATGCAAGCGCAGCGGTTGAGGGTGCAGCATCGGACGCTGCCGATGACGCCAGCGCCGAAATGAACAAGGCTATGGGCGACCACTAAGCCTCAACCAGCAGCAAAAAAACGGGGAGACGTCACTCCCCGTTGAAAGCACTGCCTTGCCATGCGAGAACCATCGCTACCAACGGTTGCAAGTTGGTTAGGAAGAGCCGGTTTACTGCCGTTCATCGGTCTCTCCCTGGCCACTTATCTCGACCCCGAGCGAGGCAATGTGTGGCGTACCGTGCTGGCAAGCTATGCGCTTTCCATCCACTGCTTTCTTGTGGGCGCCTGGTGGGGAATTTCACTTATCAGGCGTCACTGGATTGTCCTGCTTATCAGTAATGTGTTTGTACTCATTGCATTTTTCGGTCATATATTTTTAGCGGTTGAAACATTTTTGCTACTTTGCGCGCTACTTTTTCCATGCACACTCATCATTGAAAGACTGCATCCCCTGTTCGAGCCACAACCTATTTACTATGCACAACTCAGACTGCAACTCACTGCGGTAGCAACCACTGCGCTATTGTTAGCAGCAAACTCACAATGAAAAGGATTTAACATGCAGGCAATGACACTCAAGTCGCCAGGCGGGCTGGATCAGTTGAGCCTTAAGAATATCGAACCCACCGTACCCGGCCCCGGTGAGGTACAAGTTGAGGTTAAAGCCAGCTCACTCAACTTCCACGATTACGTAGTAGTTCTGGGTCTACTGCCCACTGATGATGGCCGTATACCTCTGTCAGACGGCGCCGGTATTGTAACTGCGGTCGGCGAAGGCGTTAGTAAGTTCCAGGTAGGAGATAAAGTGTTGAGCCATTTTTTCCCGCTGTGGCAAGACGGCAGACCCAATTTCGAACGCATTCAGGGTGTTCCTGGCGACAACGTAGACGGCTTCGCCGCGGGCAGCGTTACAGCCGCAGCCAGCACATTCAGCCGAATGCCCCGTAATCTTGACTTCGCAGAGGCTGCGACGCTTACCTGCGCCGGCCTTACCGCATGGCGGGCGCTAATGGTAGAAACACACTTACTTCCCGGTGATTGGGTACTCGTCCAGGGTAGCGGCGGTGTTTCGGTCTTTGCCCTGCAGTTTGCAAAAATGATTGGCTGCCGTGTCATTGCAACCTCTTCTTCCGATGAAAAGCTTGAGCGCCTCAAACAACTGGGCGCCGACGTATTGATTAATTATAAGCAAACGCCAGAATGGGGCGACAAGGTACTGGAACTCTCTGGTGGTCACGGCGCTGACCTGGTTGTTGAAGTTGGCGGTTCGGGCACGATTGCCCAGTCGGTGCGCGCGGTCGCATTTGATGGATGTATCAGCATGATTGGCGTGCTCACTGGCATTTCAGGTGAAGTACCCACTGCTGAGCTGTTTCAGAAGAATGCTCGAATCCATGGTATTACCGTGGGTAGCCAACAGCACCAGGCCGATATGATCGCCGCTATTGAAGCCAATGATATTCATCCAGTGATAGATAGTCGCTTTGAACTGGCAAAACTGGCCGATGCCTTCCGCCTGCAAGAGTCACAGCAGCACTTTGGTAAAATCTGCGTAGAAATCTAGCGATTAGTCCGTCGCCGGGTTCCCCGGCTTTTATCACACTTGCTACGCCAGTAAATGCGCTGTTCAGGCATCAGCTTTAAAAGCACTTTCCATATCCAAAGCTGGCGTAGCCAGTGAGGATAGGTGCCTGGCGCGTTGTTCTGCCATCATTTGAGTCATTTCGGGATGGGTAGAGACCCAGAATTTGCCTGCTGACAATTGCTGTAAAATAGTTTGCGCCGCGGCTTCAGCACTCATTCCATTGGTGTCGAGCAAGGCCATCATTTGCTGTCGATGCTCCGCCGCCACAGTATCAAGCTGCTCTTCAATACACTCGAATATCTGCGTCTTTACTGGACCCGGTAGCACAGCTGATATTTGCACATTCGCCGACTTCATTTGCATTTCGAGATGCAGGCACTCACTAAACGCCAGCACCGCGTGTTTACTCATTACATAAGACGCCTGTATAGGTGCGATACTAATGCCAGCAATCGATGACATATTAGCGATGACACAGGGTTGGCCAGAATCAAGCATTGCAGGTGCAAAAGCATTGACGCCGTTCACTACCCCGTGAACATTGATCCCAAGAATCTTCTCCCACTGCGCGGTTGGAATCTCCCAACTGAAGCCAAGGGTCTCTATGCCGGCGTTATTCACCAGCAGACGGACGCTGCCAAAATGCTCCCGCGTTTTTGCCGCTAAGCGTTCCATCGAAGCAGCATCGGCAACATCAGTAGCAACCGTTAGCAACGAGGCTCCCTGCGCGGAAAGATCAGCTGCCACTCGCGCTAGACCTGCCTCATCGATATCGGCAAGTACCACTTTCATACCTAGGTGCAATGCCGCTTCGCGCGCTAACGCTTCGCCAATGCCTGCGGCGGCTCCAGTGATCACCGCGACACCACCCTGCAAGTTTACTGCCGATGCTTGGTTATTCATCACAACCTCTCTTTCACTGCTCTTGATGGCCCCTTAATCACACAGCATTGATTTCATGTGCGCGAGCCTCTGGGTCTTGCCCTGCGTCGAAATTTCGCAATCCACGTGATCATAGCCATGCACAGCAGCGTCGATCATGAATTGCCTTACCTCAACGCCAGCATTACTCAGGGCTTCCCCATAGGCCAAAGCCTCGTCCCGCAGGGGGTCAAATTCTACACATTCAATATAGGCGGGCGCGAGACCCTGAAAATCGTTTCTGTGCATGGGCGAAGCATACGGGGGAGGCGGCGCCGGATAGGGCGAATCGTGCAAATAAACCTTCCACATAACAAGGTTGTTGTGGGCATTCCATAATGGGGTGTCATGGAACTGGGTTGCCGAAACCGTCTTGCAATCGCTATCAATAACCGGATAAATCAGCAATTGCGTGCGTATTTTTTGCGGCAGCCCTGCTGCCCGGCTTTCATCGTAGGACTGCTGCGCCACTGAGGCTGCCAGACAACCTCCCGCACTATCTCCCATAACAGCGATACGCTCGGAGTTTACCCCGAGAGTCGCCGCATTGTCATAAACCCAATCAAGCGCAGACACACAGTCGTTCAAAGGCCCGGGGAAAGCGACCTTGGTGGACACACGGTAACAGACGAAAAAAATACGCACCTGCAATTTCTCTGCGTAGGCCTCTACCTGCTTCAAGTGCCCTGCCCCATAGCTCATAAAAAAGCCACCACCGTGAAAATAGACGATCGCGGGCGCTGAACCGGTGATCGATTCGGGGGCTATTTCGATGACTTTTAGCCGATTACCCTCTCGCCCCTGAATCACGTGGCTGGTGGCAGATAGTCCGTCATTCCAGCGGTGGAACAGTCGGCTACAAGAAACCAACAAACTGAGGGCACGTAAAACCCACGTACTACCTGAAATTTTTATTCGAGGTAAGCGAGCGAACGCGGGATCGATTTCGTAGGGAGAATTCTTCATCAAATATTAGCCTTTTAGCATCACAAAATGGCGCATGTCCGGTTCTTTCATCGCTTCAACAAAGCGCGAGTAGTTCCATGGCCAACTGGCCGGCACTCCCTCGGCATCAAGATACCAACTCTGACACCCGCCCGTATACCAGATCGTTTTCTTGGCTGCCTCAACCCGCGCCTGATCAAAGTCCTGAGTTGCCTGGGCAGATGGATAAACTGCAAGGCACTGCCCGTCTCGCACCAAGTCCATCAGTTGAGCGATGTAATCCCACTGCAGTTCGGCAATATCGATCAGTGAAAAGTTGCCCACGGGACCATTGGGGCCATTAAGCATAAAAAAGTTGGGCATACCGGGCATTGCAACGGACAAGTAGGCCACTGGCTTTTGCGACCACAAATCTTCCAAATCGACGCCATCAAGGCCAGCAACGTGCATGGGACGCACAAAACGGTCAGTACGAAAGCCCGTCGCAAAAACGATGACATCACATTCATGCAATTGGCCATCGCTGGTACGGATACCCTTTGCCTCTGCGCACACGATCTCCTCTCGCACCAATTGCGCGCAGTCCTTCTGTATCGCCTGATAGTAATCCGGCGAAAAAATTAGCCGTTTGCACATGGGTTCGTGATCCGGCGTCAGTTGCTCTCGCAGCTTGGGGTCCTCGATACTCGCCGTCAGATTTTCTCGGCAAGCCTGACTCATAAACCATGAGCCCTCAGACTCAGGATCAGTCAGCGCTTCGGTATAGCGCTCTACACTGGCGCTGTAGCCCTCGAAGTCCATCGCTTGGGCAAGCGCCTCTGGATCTGCACGAAATGCCGCCCTCTCGGCCTCTGTGTAATTTCCATTTTCCACCGGCATAATCCACTGCGGGTTACGCACAAAATGGCTGACCTCTATGCCTCGCCTGGCCAGGCTTGCAAGTATTTGCACGCCTGTCGAGCCCATCCCAATTACCGCGATTCGCTGACCTTCCAGGGGCTCAGAATGGTCCCAGCGAGCGCTGTGAAAATGCCGGCCTGCGAAGCAGTCCAGGCCCGGCAATTTAGGCTCATTGATGTGATGAAGCACGCCGGTTGCGGCGATCACTATATTTGCGCTGTCACGACGGCCGTCACTGAGTTGCAGTTGCCACAAATGGTCTACGAATAGAGCCTCTGTCACCTCCGTATTAAACTCTATCACCTCATGCAGGCCATAACGGTCTGTAGTGCGCTCGAAATACGACTGTATCTCTGCGCCACTCGAAAGGTGTTGGCTCCAATCCGGGTTGCGCTCAAAACTGAAGGTATAATGATGCGCTGGCACGTCACAGGTCAGCCCTGGATAGGTATTCTCCCGCCAGGTTCCGCCAACAGTAGCCGCTTTCTCATAGATTGCGATATTGCTGTAGCCCGCTTCGCGAAGCTTGATTCCTGCAAGAATACCGGCCATGCCGGCTCCAATCACTACCACTCGTAATCTCTTATCTGGCATATGCTGTGTTCCGCTCGACCGCTATCCGGTCAATACTAAACCTACCAGGGGAAAACCTACAAACGAGAGTGTGACCGCCGACGCGGCATTAAGGTATAGAAAATGCGGGCCGAATGATTCCGGCTCCGCGAGGTGGGTAGTGGCTTGACATGGGACCGGGGGCGGCGCCCCCAGCCCTGTCGCAGTGCGATTCTGCCCTTAGCCCTGAGTCGAAGTCTCTGGAGAGCACTTCCCGTGGCGTTTGGTCTTGGTGTTGATATCCAACACGTACCATAGGTAACAGCGTGAAAAGATCCCATTCAAAATTAGTGCCGTTGAGATGATAGCCACAAACCACTCTATTCCATTCAAATGGGGCGAAGTTAATCCCAACCAAATCAGAAACGTGCCCAATCCAAGCCGTGTCACTCTCTCGACGTTGCCCAGGTTTTGTTCAATGCTCATTGTTGCTGTACTCTTGATTGCATGCCACTATTTACGTTGGTTTCCTCCAATTGGATGAGTGCACGTTTCACTGCCGCGTGGACTAATGCCCCTGTCTTCACTGGAGCCGACAATTGGCCCAGACTGTATTCACTACCCATAATGCGCGGAACCCCACTCTGATGAGAAATGTCGTATTCCAGCTCCCTCGCCTGGCCCTCGTGTCGCTAATTAGTCTGCTCTTTATCATCCTGCTACTGAATGCTTGTAGCGACAGCTCAAACCCGCGCCCCGACCCTGTTGAACCCGAACGGCCAGTTGAACCCATAGCACCCGCTTCGTCTGTTTCAGCCCGAGTTGCTGCGGACGAGGATCTTCTGGCGGGACCTCTGGCACGCGGGCGTGCTGGCGATTTTGTATTGGAAAACGAGCACCTCAGGGTCATCATTCAACAAACGGGTCGCCAGTGGTTAAGCATCGGCACATTTGGCGGCAACATTATTGATGTCAGCCGCAAGGATTCGCAGGGTGGTCTGCTACCTGATCACTTGGAAGAGTTTGTGATCGGTTTAAATATCGAAAACACCGCGAACTATACCCAAGTGAGCATCGAAAACGACGGCAGCGATGGGGAAGCCGCGGTGATTTGTGCTTCTGGTCCGGACGATTTATTGGAACTGGCTAACGCGAGCTCCGCAATCCTGGAGTTCGGCGTGCCATTGCCGCCCAGCGCCGACGACCGAGACCTGGCGGTAGAAGTCGAAACCTGCTATCGCCTTGAATCTGAAGCGCGATATATCACCATGGACACTTCCGTAATAAACCTTGGACTGGACGATATTCCAATTTACATGACTGAATATCTGAACGGCTCCGGGCAGGTTGAATTCTTTCAGCCCTACGCAGGCTTTGGCGAACCCGCATTTACGTCCTCTTGCCCCGAAGAAACCTATGTCGCCTGTGACGCACTGGAAGATGAATTATGTGATCAATGCAACTTCGTCGCATACAGCGGGTTGGACGGCGCTTCTGGTGTCTCCTACGGATTAATCCATAGCGAGCAGCGTTCATCCAGCTTTTCAACGGCTGGCATTAACATTGTGGTTTATGGTGAGGCAGTACTCAATCTTATCCTTGGTATCGTAGGCCCGAACTATACCGTGCCCGCTGACGATGCTTTCACTCTGCGCAGATACTTCGCAGTAGGCGATGGCACAGTCAACAGTATCGCAACTGTTCGCAATGAAATATTTGGCATCGAAACGGGTGCAGTCAGTGGCGTGGTCAGCAGCAATGGCGATCCGCTGCAGTACGGTCAGGTGGTTGCCTACCAGGTATTAAACGCGAACACGAGTCCGGCCTCTTTGTTTATGGTGAATCACAGCCGAACAAACGCCGCTGGAGAATACAGCCTTAGCCTGCCCCCCGGTGAATACGAAATCAGGGCGAATGTCGAGGGCTATCGCTACCCCGAGAACGGCCCGTCCCAACTCACAGTCGCAGCCGGGGAAGTAAAGACACAAAACTTCGAAATGCCAACGTCGGGATTCCTTGAAGTTACTGTTGTTGACGATATAGGGCCCGGGCCGGCGAAAGTGCAGTTGGTTGGCTTCGACCCAAGCCCGCCTCTCAGCAACCCAGTAGCTGGCGGTAACGCCGGTATATTCGGTGACAATAACGCAGACAATCTTCCCCACGGTATCGCACAAGCGCTCTTTATTGATCGTGATGGTGCGAGCCAAAAGATCACGATTGAGCCTGGAAACTACCAACTTGTCGTTTCCAGAGGCCCGAGATATTCAGTGTTCAAGCAGGCCATTACTATTGCGCCAGACCAGGTGACCACTGTACAAGCTGAAATAGTCAAAGTGCTTGATACCGATGGCTTCGTGCACGGTGATTTTCACGTGCATTCAATAGACAGTCCAGACGCTGAAGTAACACGCGAAGAACGAGTTGCCGTTATGTTGGCTGAGGGGATAGACTTTTTCACGCCTTCGGATCACGGAGTGCGCTCGGACTTCCTGCCCACGCTTCAGGCAATGGGCGTTGAGGACCTTATTGGTGTAGCTGCCAGTAGCGAGACCACGACCTTTGACTACGGGCATTTCAACAGTTGGCCAGTATGGGTTGATCCGGACAGCATCAGCGGAGGTTCCTTCGACTGGGCCGGTGAGGCGCCGCCTGGGATGGACTTTCCTGCCTATGGCAATTACAACTTGCCCCCCGCTGAGATTATTTCCGGGTTGAAAAGCGATCCCATGGACAACCTGGTGCAAATCAATCACATCAGTTCACATTTTGGCCCCTCCGGTTTGGCAATTGACACCGGCATGACACCACCACGGTCAAGTACAGACCTGGCTAGCAGAAGGCTGGACCCGGCACTTGATAATGGTTTCGACGATGGATTCGATGCCCTGGAAGTGTGGATTGGTACTAACGGTCGTGGCGGGATATTGAATGGATTTCTCGGCCAGAATGCCGGCGATTGGTTTAATTTGATCAATCAAGACCTTATCAAGATTGGGATTGCAAACTCCGATACTCACGACCGGCGATTTACGCGCACCTCTGCCCGGACGCTCATCGCCAGTGATATTGAAGATGCCTCTGCGTTGTCATCAGGCGCAGAAAGTCTTGCTGCCAATGTGCTGGCCGGTAAAGCCGTCGCCACTAATGCCCCTTTCCTGCTGCTGCAGGCCGACGGCGAGTTTAAAGGCTCGGAACAACGCGCCAGCTTCAGACTGGAACACGAAACCACTTTGGCGGCGGATTCAGGGAGCGATGTGTTACTGACGGCCACGGTAGCCACGCCGTCTTGGGCTGAGGTAGATACTTTAGAGTTTTACATTAACAATCAGCCCAAGCGAATAACGCCAGAAAACATTGCAGCGCGCTATGGCGTCTGCCCAAATATTATTGTCAGAGCCGGCGACGAGGGATGGATAGCAAATGAAATCATCGTTAATGAAGCCGTTCAGGGTGCATCGCGCACCGAAATTACAGCTACCGTTAGTCTTCAAGACATCAGCGAAGATACATGGGTCGTGGTCATAGCACGCGGCAGTGATGGTATTTCAGAGCCCCTCTTCCCGGCGCTACCCGCCAGCCTCAATGAAGCCTCTAACCAGACCTTAAACGATCTGATCGACGGTAATCTCGGTGAGGGCGGTATCCCTGCATTTGCCTTTACGAACCCACTCTTTATTGATGTCAACGGTGACGGCTGGAGCGCCCCTGGGGTTGCGAACGCGGCCTGCTCATCGCCACCCTGATATCGGCACTCTCGGAGTAGAACTCGAAAAACATGATTTTTGATGCCGCTGACACAGAAGCCCGCAAAAACTATCAACTGCTTAACGGTGGAGTAACACCCAGGCCCATTGCATGGATCAGTACTCGCTCTCGCGATGGTGTTGATAATCTGGCGCCGTATTCTTTTTTTTCCGTCGCCAGTTGTAATCCTCCGGTGTTGCTTTACACACAGGTAACGCAGCGCAGCGGTGTCGACAAAGACACCCTGAAAAATCTGGTTGATACTGGAGAATGTGTCGTCAACATAGTCAGTGCCCATCTTTTGGATCAGGCCAATAAATGCAGCGCCGGTATTGACGCGAGTGAAAGCGAATTTGACTTCGCCAGTGTAGAGAGCACTGCTAGCTACAAGGTTTCGCCTCGTTCGGTAAAGGCATCACCAGTGCGCTACGAGTGCTCACTGAAAGAGGTAATTTCTATTAGTAAGTTACCCGCGGGAGGTACGGTTGTGCTCTTGGACGTCAAGGCCATTTACGTCGACGATAATGTGTATATCGACAACGCTATCGATCAAACGCTACTGGATTCGGTGGGCAAAATGGGTGGTGATCTTTACAGCTATACGTCTACTCAAGTCGCACTCGAGCGCCCCTAGACTATTGCACCTGAGCAGCCTCTGTAGCTGCCGCTATTGACTAGAAGAAAAGATCAAAGGCTAACGTCAGGCACCGCCAATTCCAGTCGTTAAAAGTCGAATACCTTTTTCAGTAATTCCGAAGAACGGGCTACAGGGTCATCCCTGATGCGCTTTTCTTCCTGCGCGACAACTGCAAACAGTCCGTCTAGCGCTTCATCGGTAACATATTGATCTAAATCCACTGATTCCGGCTGCAGAAAACTGCTGAAGCTACCTACTTTCTGCATGATATCTTGGTAGGTGGAAGTCACTCCTGCACTGGAGGTAGTTTGCTGGACGATTGGCAGGAACTCGTCCCGTAAGGTCGATTCGCTGTGCTTGCGAAAATACTTGGTAGCGGCGTCTTCCGATCCATAGAGAATGCCTTCCGCATCTTTGACCGTCAGGTTTGCAATCGCGGACTGAAACTGGTCCAGAGCCAAGGGCACCGCTTGCTCCGCCGCGCGATTCATAGTGATGACAAACTCATCTGCCATGTCTTGCTGTCCAGCCTGCCGCAGGCCCTTTTCAATCCATGATAGTTCCTCGGGCATCGGTATCCTAACGGTGGGATTATCGAGAAAACCTCCCTGCTCGCCTAAGCTGTTCACAGCCAGTGCGGACGCTGTGTTCAATGCTTCCTTAAGCCCGGCAATCATTTCCTCGCTTGAAATCGCGGTGACGCCCGCAGCATCTGCTGCATCGGTGCTTAAGAGAACATCTTTGGCGCTGTCTGGCAGTTCATTGAGCAGGTCTTGCCAACCTGCCTGCACGCTAATGGCGATGCTCGTGAAGAGTATTAGCAACATTGCTTTTAATGTGTGCACGCAGGTTTACCTCGAAAAGGGGCGGAGATGACGGTATCTCCTAGTATAGGAATTTGTTTAAGAACTTGCCTAATTTTCTACCTCTTTCGCACCTCACTAACAAAATCGGATGGCAAAGTCGCTATCCGTGCGAGCGCCGATTTGCCTTCGGATTCCCGCTTGCTGCATCACTGATTGCCTGAGTCATCCACTTGGTGAGCGATCGCGTAAATTCCCCTATGCCAGATAATCCAAACCCTCAAGGAAAAGCCAACCTACCGCTGCTTAGCGACCTGCAGATGTGGCGTAGCAACGCGGCACTGCCTGCGAGCATGCCTCGAAGAACGCCCCGAACGGTCGTTGTAGACTATCTTGCAGCGCTGTTGGTACTGTCCGCCGAATTCAAGTTTCGACCTGTGCTGGGCAAAAAATACCATCTCTACTTTCGGAACAAGCAATGGCAGCTATCGCTGGTTGCCCCCGCGGAGTGGCGGCCCACTCGCGAGGCAAATTATCTTGCTGCATGCCGGCTGCGACCCGATGCTTCCTGGGAGATAGAGCCGGCTGACGGGCTTGACCAGCGACACGATTTATTAGCAGCGCTAGCGGACTTTGAGCAGCAGTTTCGGAACCACGTGGAGTCGTCAGACACGCTCGCCGAGGGCCTTCCCCATTATGAAGCGCACTTGCCCTACTACAGGAGAGTCCTGGCATCAGGACTAGCGAGTAGTCTTCAGCGGTCTTTGGTACAACTGGGACTGGAGCAAGCGAAAGGTGAGCAAATGCTACTCACCCTGCAGGTTAGCGATGACGCAGCGAGCTTTACCGCAGCCTCCTGAGAGGCACGAACTGCTTGACATCGTAGTGACGAAGACCGAGCGCTGGTCCATGTTGTTATCCCACTGGGAACAGGCAAACTGTTATCCTTGCGGGCACATATAACGCCAGAATGAAACGTCTTGATGCGAGTCGTCTTTAAAACCCCCCTGCTCAGCGCGGGCCTTGCTTTGCTCTTTTACAGTGTGGGTCTGCCCGCCGCGTCAGTGACGCAAGACCGTCTTGTTTCAGCTTCCACTGATGCTGACCATTGGCTCAGCCATGGGCGCGACCTGAATGAAACCCGGTTCAGCCCGTTAAATGACGTTAATACGACCTCCGTCGACAATCTCGGTTTAATCTGGAGCTACGACTTCGACGATACCCGTGGGTTGGAAGGAACCCCCTTGGTAGCCGACGGTGTTATGTACGTCACTGGCAACTGGAGCGTTGTCCACGCCCTCGATGCATCGACTGGCGAGCAGCTCTGGGTTTACGATCCAGGGGTGCCGCGGGAGCGCGCTAACGCCTTCTGCTGTGGTGCAATTAATCGTGGCGTAGCCCTATGGGAAGACAGTGTTTTGCTGGGCACCCTAGACGGCTATCTGATCGCTATTGACCGAACTGACGGCCGCGAGCGCTGGCGGTCACTCACTATAGACCCAAGCAAAAACTACTCGATCACTGGTGCGCCCCGTGTTGCTAACGGTGTTGTTGTCATCGGCAACGGTGGCTCTGAATACGGCGTTCGCGGCTATGTGAGTGGCTACGACGCCGCAACCGGCGAGCAGCTATGGCGCTTTTACACCGTACCGGGCAATCCCCAAGACGGCTTTGAAACCGAGCAGATGGCACTCGCAGCAGAGACGTGGACGGGGCAGTGGTGGACGATGGGGGGCGGTGGCACGGTTTGGGATTCTATTGCCTACGATCCGGAGTTAGACCTCTTATACATCGGTGTTGGCAACGGGGCGCCCCACAATCGGGAGATGCGCAGTCCCGATGGTGGAGACAATCTCTACGTTGCCTCCATTGTTGCCCTGCGACCGCAGACCGGCGAGTACGTATGGCATTATCAGCAAAATCCAGGAGAAACCTGGGACTATACGGCTACCCAGCAAATGGTGCTTGCCGACATCAGTTGGCAGGGTCAAACCCGTCAGGTGCTGATGCAGGCGCCAAAGAATGGCTTCTTTTTTATTATTGATCGGATCACGGGTGAACTGCTCTCAGCAGAACCTTTCGTGCCTGTGAACTGGGCTAGCCACTACGACCTCGATACCGGCAGACCGGTTGAGAATCCGGCTGCCCGCTATGTCGACGAGCCCTTCAACGTGCGCCCCAGTGGCCTCGGTGGGCACAACTGGCACTCAATGTCCTACAGTCTGCAAACCGGCCTGGTCTATTTACCCGCCCTGGACTTTGCAGCCCCCATGGAGCAGGAAGAGGAATACACCTGGTTCGAGGGGCAATGGAACCTGGGCTACAAAATGGGCCACTCACCTTTTGGCCGACTGCTCAGCCAGGCCCTGTTGCGGCGCATGCTGGATAGCTACTTATTGGCCTGGGACCCGGTCAATCAACAGGAAGTCTGGCGAGCCCCGAATCCCGAAATGGGGGGCGGCGGTGTTCTGTCCACTGGAGGCGGACTTGTATTCCAGGGAACAGCCAACAATCGTTTCACCGCTTATGACAGTGAAAATGGTCAGGCGCTCTGGTCCTTTGATACCCAGCACGGCATTGTCGCAGCCCCCATCACCTACAGCGTCAATGGCCGCCAATATGTTGCAGTGATGGCGGGCCAGGGAGGCGGCTACAGCATGATGATCGGCCTTAAAAGACAGGCTGCCACGCCCAAGCGCCGAGTACTCACCTTCGCACTGGGTGGCGACAGGGTATTGCCGGGGTACGAGTTACCCTCAACTCGAAACAAGCCCCCCGCCACCACTGCCAGCGCCGAAGAGATTGATCGCGGTGGTGTGGCCTATACCCGCTTCTGCGCTCGCTGTCACGGTGCTGGCGTCGTGTCTGACGGCAGTGTGCCCGATCTGCGCAAGCTCGATAACAGCTGGTATGAGAGCTTTGATCAAGTCGTTCTCGAAGGCTCAATGCTGTCGGCAGGCATGCCTCAATTTGATTCCGTGCTCACGCCGCACCAAAGCGCTGAAATCAAGGCTTACATACTCGACAGGGCCGAGGATGAGTGGGTACTGCACAACGACCCCAGCTGGTGGCTCGCGATTAAGACATGGCTCGCTGACAAAGTTGCAGCGCTATTACTATTGTTTGTTTGACCTGGAAGAGAAGGAAGCAGCATGGCGAATTCCGAAACGCGTTCTTTTAGAGTAGCGATCATTGGTGCTGGACCCGCAGGCATTGGCGCTGGCCACGAACTGCTACAGCAGGGGTTTAAGGAATTCACCATTTTCGACGCCCTGGATGCGCCGGGCGGCACTTGGCACTTACACTCATACCCGGGGCTGGCCTGTGATGTTTGGGCACACTCATACAGTTTCTCCTACGCGCCCAACCCGGAGTGGTCGGCAAATTTTGTAGAGGCGGCGGAGATCCAGTCGTACCTGGCACGCTGTGCCAGCGAATTCGGTCTGAACCCGCATATGCAGCTCAATACCCGAGTTACCACAGCCCATTACCAGGATAATAATACCTGGCTTTTGCAAACCAGCACGGGTGAAAACCACGAATTTGACGTGGTGATTAATGCGATGGGCAACCAGCACACACCCCTTTACCCCAATGTACCGGGCATGGATAGTTTTACCGGAGAAAGTTGGCACGCAACGCGATGGAACAATGATGTCGACCTCACAGGCAAGCGTGTGCTGATTGTGGGGTCAGCCGCCAGCGCGGTCCAAATAGTGCCAGAGGTCGCTAAAATCGCGGGACATTTGACAGTATTGCAACGATCCGCCAACTGGATCATGCCCAGAAACTGGAAAGAGTACACCCCCTCCCAGCAGCGTCGCTGGCGTCGATTCCCCTTTCTCATGTCACTGATTCGCAAGATTCAGGGCACGATGATGGGCCAGGTAGAGCATGCCGTTACCCTCGGTCATAACCGCATGGGCCAGTTCGAGAAAGTCGCAAAAAAATTCATTGATCGCAGCGTGGATGATCCTAAAGTGCGTGAAGCTCTTACTCCTGACAGTCGCTACGGTTGCAAAAGAGGCCTGGTTTCAGACGACTTTTATCCCGCCCTGAATAGGGACAACGTTGACCTCGTTCATGCAGGCCTCAGGGAGGTGACAGCCGATGGCGCGATTACCGATAATGGAACCGAGCTTGAAGTAGACGTCATTATTTACTGCACGGGCTACAGAATTCTGGACTTTGATCGTATCGAAGTCATCGGCCAGAACGGCAAGAATTTGGCGAATCTAATGGCCGACAATCCGCGCGCGCACAAAGGGATCGCCATGCCAGGATTCCCCAACTATTTCTTTGCCATCGGCCCCAATGGCCTGGTGCTCAATGTCCCCTATTTCAAAACTGCTGAAAAGAGCCTGAGCACTATCGTGCGCCTGCTCACCGAGATGCAAGGCTCCGACGTTACCGCGATCTCTGCCAAACCAGAGGCCTTTGATCATTACAATGACTGGATGGCCGATCGCTTTGGCTCATTTTCCTGGGGAGCAAGCGACTGCAACAGCTATTATCGCAACGCATCTGGTCATGCCCCCTTCCTGTTCCCGGGCAATTTTAAAGAGTACTGCCGCTCCCAGGATGAAGGCGGATTGCATGAATATGAGCTGATCAAAACCTGAAGAACAAAAAGGTTACCATTCCGTTAAATTATCCTACCACCGGGAGTACTCATTTATGCAGTATCAAAAGATCCTGCTGACCCTGTCGATCCTGTTTTCTATGTCCTGCGTCGCAAACGATCAGCAAATAGACGTCGAACGACTTTCAACCACTGTCAAAGTTCTCGCTTCAGACGAGTTTGAAGGCCGCGCACCAGGGGGGGTGGGTGAACAAAAAACGGTCGCCTACCTCATTGAGAGATTCAAGAGACTAGGCCTGCACCCCGGCGGAGACGATGGTAGTTGGACGCAGGCGGTACCGCTGGTCCATACCCAATTGCAGGAATCGGTTGGTCTGACTTTTCACCACGCAAAGGCTAACCAGAGTTTGACCCAGGGAACTGACATCGAAGTCAGTACTGTGCGTGCGGTAGAGCAAATTGCGATCGAGGAGGCCCCTGTGGTCTTTGTTGGCTTTGGCGCTAGCGCACCGGAGCGACAATGGGATGACTATGGTGATATCGACCTTTCCGGCAAAGTCGCCCTGTTTCTGGTAAACGACCCCGACTTTGCGGCAGAGGCGGATGAACCGGTCGCCGGAATTTTTGGCAACAAACGTATGACCTACTATGGCCGCTGGACCTATAAATTCGAAGAGGCCAGCCGCCGAGGCGCTGTTGCAGCACTGGTCATTCATGAAGACGTAGCCGCTGGTTATGGCTGGAACGTGGCTTCATCGTCTCCAGGAGAAAATTACTCCATTGTTCTCGCAAAAGGGGCACCCAGCCCAATCGCATTGCAGGGATGGCTGCATGGCGATGCAGCGGCACAATTATTGACAAGCGTCGGTCTCAATCTGGATGAGCTACGGGTGCAAGCGCGCAGCTCATCCTTTCAGGCTTTTGAACTTGAGGGCGTCAGTTTCAGTGCTGCAAGTACTGTTACAAAAGAGATTATTGAAAGCCAAAACGTACTGGCATTATTACCCGGCAGCACCCGTCCCGAGGAAACCATAATGGTATCAGGCCACTGGGATGCCTATGGAATGGGTGAGCCTGACGAGCAGGGCCGCCGCGTGCGCCCCGGAGCCAATGACGACGCCCTGGGTATTGCGGGTGTACTGGAGCTCGCTAGAGTACTCAAAGCAGGCGCTCCGCTGCAGCGCAGTGTGGTATTTGCGGCCTGGACAGCGGAAGAAAGCGGTCTATTGGGTTCAGAAGCCTATGCCAGGGCGCCCATCTATCCGCTGGAGAAGACTGCTGCCAACTTGACCCTCGACATCCTCCAAACCGCTGGCCCAGCTCGCGATGTCATTTTGGTAGGTGAAGGTCAAAGCGACCTTGAAGATGACCTTGCCCGGGCAGCCACACTACAGGGGCGCGTATTAACACCCGAAAGCCTACCCGAGAACGGCTTGTTTTTCCGCGCCGACCACTTTTCCGTCGCTCGACGAGGCGTACCCGTATTACTGATCATGGGTATCGCCGGCGGATCGGACCTGGTCAAAGGCGGTCGAGCTGCCGGCGACCAATGGGTCGCCGACTACGTGGGCAGGTGCTATCACCAAACCTGTGACGCATGGAATCCCGACTGGGACCTGCGTGGCGCGGCACAGGACATTGAATTATTCCAGACGATCATAAGCGCTTTGGGTAATTCTACGCGCTGGCCTAAATGGCGCGAGGGGTCTGAATTCAAGGACGTGAGAATGGAAAGCGCCAAACTGCGTCACTAAGCCACCGTTGGCGTTTGCCCGGTGATAGCTGGCACCTCGGCCAAAAGACAGGATAAGAAACGATCAATCAATATCGCCTATATGCAGTTATTTCGCTGGCCTGATAGCAACGGCCGCTAGCAGAGGATAAACTGGCCACCTCGTGGTGACTGACACTGGATTCGATCGGAGAAATTTGCGTGGCATATGATTTAACTGGAAAAATAAAACTTATTCAGGATGCAAAAACTTTTGACAGCGGGTTTACCAAACGAGAGATGGTGGTCATCGTCGAAGACGGCAAATACCCTCAAGAAATCAACCTCGAATTCGTTCAAGAAAAAGTGACATTGCTAGATTCGCTGCGGCCAGGACAAGAAGTAACCGTCACCTTTGACATTCGAGGAAGGGAGTACAACGGTCGTTATTTCAACAACCTCCAGGGTTGGAAAATCGATGCCGCGGAAGACGCATCAGCAACTGGTATCGACGAGCAATCACCACCCTTCCCTACTCCGTCTGACTTTGGGGACGAAGATATACCGTTCTAGCATGCCCGGTTTTTTGTCGCCAGCAGGATCAAAAGCAGGCTGATCGACCAACAGCGATATAATAATATACGCTGATGTTCCCTCCATTTTTGACTCGTTTTTGTGTATGCTGGGGGACCAGATAACGCATTTAGACATATCATGGCTACGAAACCACTGACAACATTAGGCAAAAAGAAGCAACCCGCTGCTGTGGAGACTTCATCTTCTCTTGACGACAAAGTGAAAGCTTTTCTCGAAGCCGGCGGAAAAATAGAGAAAGTCGAGTCTGGAATTAGTGGGCAACCCAGCATGGCACCCCCTAAACCCAAACCGTCCGAATCCAAAGAATCTGAATAAACCGAGGTGATGGCCCCTAAGCTGTAGAGGGGGCTTGTACCCAGGTTTTATCTAACCCTACCTTGCTTCATTTTGCTTCCCGACCTGCACCTCTCGGGATGTCCCGTAGATAAGCCATCACCCACAGGGCCTGTCGTAGAAAATGTACTACGGAGAAAAACTTAACAGCATCAGCCATTTGGTCGGGGCCGTCATTGCACTGATCGCGCTTGGTGCGCTGCTCGCATTGGGCATTCAAACTGGCGACCCTCTGGTCATCGTTGGCTTTACAGCTTTTGGCCTTGCCCTGGTACTGTTGTACACCATGTCAACGCTTTACCACAGCTTCCAGGAACCTCGACTTAAAAAAGCCTTTCAGCTTCTGGATCACATTTCGATCTACCTGCTTATTGCTGGCTCATATACTCCTTTTATGCTGGTCAGCTTGGGCGGCAGTGAAGGAAAGATGATTCTTTCCCTGGTATGGACACTGGCCATTATCGGAATCCTTTCTGAAGTGTTCTTATCTGGGCGAGTGGTCAAGACGATTCAACTCGTCATTTACCTCAGCATGGGCTGGGCGTGCTCCCTGGAATTCGCCAGTTTAAAAGCAGCCCTGCCTGAAGTGGGTTTCTTTTGGCTGACCGCAGGTGGAATCGCATACACAGCAGGAATTGTATTTTATTTACTCGACAAGATGAATCGACTTGATCACTCCCACGGTATCTGGCACTTTTTTGTTCTTGTCGGTTCTGTCTGTCACCTGATCGCTGTCATTGGCTATGTTCGATAAACGTCGACTAAAGCAAAATTCAGAAAAACAGAGCGGCAGCGGCAGACAAATAATTCCCTCGTGGACTCTTCAGGCATCATCGTTTACTCCAGTTAACGCACCGGAGCCCAAATGTCTAATAGCAACGTAACTTTTATCCGATAAAGTAGAGACCAGGAAAATGACAAACAATGACGTTCTACGCCGCCTGCGCTTTATCTTCGATTTTGACGATGCAACGATGATTAAAATTTTCGCATTGGCCGGGGCAGAGGTGAGGCGTGGCCATATTATTTCCTGGTTGCTCAAAGAAGATGAAAACTCTTATCAGGAGTGCAATGACAAAATGCTCGCGACTTTCCTCAATGGACTAATCAACGAGAAGCGGGGCAAACGTGATGGCCCGCAGCCCAAGGCTGAACATTCATTGACCAATAACCTCATTTTGAAAAAACTGAAAATCGCCTTGAACCTGCAATCCGACGATATTATTAACATCCTGCATCTTGCCGACTATGAATTGAGCCTATCAGAACTCGGCTCATTTTTTCGAAAGCCAGGGCACCGAAACTATCGACAGTGTAAGGATCAGGTATTACGAAACTTTCTTATGGGCTTGCAGATTCAGCAGCGAGGTCAGAAAGAAAAAAAATCGGATTCCATTTGGCCAAGCAGAAACTGAAGCAAAGGTGGATTCCTGTTTCACTCGCCAGCGAGCAAAGCAACTTATTTTCCCATACCATTAATCAAGGTACCGTTGATAGTATCGCTTCGTTAGCCGGGCCAACATCGCCGGTCGCGCTGATATGTCGCGGTTTTATTACTGCCCGGACTTTGCCAACAGGGTAGTCTGGGCTACAGTAGCGTCATCCTGAGCCACTGAATCAATTATCATGCCAATCAGCAGAAGGACCGTTCTAGGCCTACTTTCCAGTAGTACATTTTTGCTGACCGCAGGCAGCTTGGGCGCTTCCAGCTCACCAGGACCCACTCTTGCTTTGCGTTTCCCCCAGGGGGTTGCCTCTGCCGATCCGCAGCCGACTGCGGTGATGCTCTGGACGAGGGCTGTGCCCGAGGCTACTGCCGACGAGACAAGTGTCCAGGTACAACTCAGCCTGGACAGTGATTTTTCCACCCTGGTTGCGCAAGAAACGGTTGCTACCAGCCGGGAGCATGACTTCACTATTAGAATCTTGGTTAGGGAGCTCAACCCGGACACACGCTACTACTACCGTTTCGTAGGTGCGAACAGTACCTCTCGTATCGGCCGAACACGCACGGCCCCCGCGCCCGGGCAAGAGCGCAACGTCAACATGGCCTTCGTCAGTTGCCAGAGCTACGAGCAGGCTTACTATGGTTCCTGGGCTCGTATGCTTGCCGATGACAAAGCCAAAAGCGACAGTGAACAGATCGATTTCGTCCTGCATCTGGGGGATTTTATTTATGAACGCAGCTGGCCCAAGCTCGCCAATGACATGCCGGTACCCCGACCGTTGCCCCCATTTCCTGATGGCGTCCAGCAGGACGAGTACAGTTACGCTCTGACTTTAGCTGACTATCGTCACCTGTATAAAACCTATCTAAGCGACCCAAACCTGCAGGAAGCCCGCGCTCGCTGGCCTTTCATATGCACCTGGGACGACCATGAATTTAGCAACGACAGTTACCAGGTTTACACCACATACCGAGAAAGTCCGGTCGCTGAGAGCGAGCGCAAAGTGGCCGCCAACCGCGCTTGGTTCGAGTTTATTCCTGCAGTGCTGGATGAGCTTGAAGAACAACCCGCGCATAACTTTCGCAAACCCAAAACAAACGTCACCAGTTCTACTGATGGCGCTATAGAAAGCCTTTGCATTTACCGCCAACTCAATTGGGGCAAGTACCTGGATATTTTACTGACGGATAGCCGCAGCTACCGCAGCCCTGCTTGTCTGCCAGATGACTTCGCGGAGTCGCTGGGACTGGTAATGAGCTCAGTACAATTGGTCGAAATGGCCGATGCTGGCGACGAATACAATAACGGCAACCCACCCGCTACCCTGCCCTATGCCGACGGTAACACCCCCAATCCAGGTAAAGGCCGCGCGCCGGGGTCTTTGTTGGGAGAATCGCAACGAGACTGGTTACTGCAAGGACTCTCGTCCGCTGAGGTACCCTGGAAACTGTGGGCCAATGCCCTACCGATGATCCCCATGCGACTGGATTTATCCACTCTCCCCTTCACCGATTATGAAGACGGCATCTTTCACCTTGATGCCTGGGCCGGTTACCCACACGAGCTCGGCCTGATCATGAAACAGCTGCAGGCAGAGGAAGTCACCGGCGTAGTATCCTTCTCCGGAGACCATCATATGCACGGAGCGGGAGCGCTGCGACACAATGCCAGTGATACTGAAGCAAAGCCGGTAGCGGTAGACTTCAGCGTCGCAGGTATCAGCTCCCAACCGATGTTTGAAGAGCTTTATAAAGTCGGCAGTCAATCCCATCCCGATTTCGCGGCATTGGTTTACAGGCTTGAAGAGGGCGAAGTCACTCCGACCTGGAACATGACCATGTTGGACGGTGCTCTGGCCTCATTTGCATATTCTCAAACAGGATTGCGCGCGCCTGCCCGATGGCTGGGACCAAACGGTGCGAATCCAGACCTTAAGTACCTCGATAGCACGGCGAATGGCTATGGACTGGCGCAGTTCAGCGCAGAGCACTTGAAGGTATCCATGGTCACAATGGAAAGCCTTCTTTCGCCATTTGAATCAGCACCCCAAATCAAACACATTGCCCACTTCGAGTTACCCATTTGGTCGGCAGCAAGCTCGCCTGAGCTCAGCGAACCTGTGTTCGAGGGAGGCGCTTCCTTTCCGTTTACACCGCCTGACCCCGCGGCAACATAAACACCTCATTCCAGCAGACAAGCGAGCACTGACGACCATGCGCCTACTTTACTGCGTTATTCTGTTGGGCTCAGGCAGCAGTGCTCCAAGCCCAGTAAATCCAGCTCCGACAGGGTCAGTTCTCGCCATTGCCCAAGCGCAGGGCCAGCCGCCATTGATAGTGAGCCCACCGAGGTCCTATGCAGCGCTTTAACCCGGTTATCGAAACGACCAAACATTCTTTTGATCTGGTGATAGCGCCCTTCGATCAGGTCCACTTCTGCCTCGTATTGACCAAGAATTCTTAATTCAGCTGGTCGCGTAGTCACACCCTCAAAATCAAAATACATGCCATCGGCAAAAGCCTTCACGTAGCTATCGTCCAGTGCTTTTTCAAGCAGGACGCGATATGTCTTGGCGATATTATTTTGCGGATCAGACAGGGACCTCGACCAACGCCCATCGTTGGTCAACAGCATCAGTCCGGTAGAGTTAAAGTCCAGCCGCCCTACGATATGCAATTCGCTGCTATAGGGCACAGATAACAGATCGATGACTGTTTTGTGCTGCTTGTCCTGGGTGGCGCTAACCACGCCAGACGGTTTGTGAAGCATAACGTAACGTGCCTTATTGGCCTGCAAAACACGCGCATCGAGAGTCACCCGGGTAAAAGGGCCAACAGCCTGGTTGATTGAGTCAGCGGGTCGACCATCAATATGTATTCGTCCCTGCGCCAACAGCAAACGCACCTCTTTCCGAGCAACGCCCCCACGTTCACTCACCAAACGATCCAATCTGGTCCGTTGAAGTTTCATCTTAATTTAAAGATGAGCACAGTCATCCCCTTTAGACATCAAACGCGCTACTGCGGCCGCGACAGAACGCAACAGTCGAGTTAATATTGTCTCATCTTTATCAGGCACAAACAGTATGAATACTATAAACGCAGACTTTCGCAGCGACACAGTCAGTCGGCCCTCCCCTGCCATGCGCGAGGTCATGGTAAAAGCCCCGGTCGGCGACGACGTTTTTGGCGACGATCCTACTGTTAATGCGTTGGAGACCTGGACCGCAGAATTTGCGGGCAAGGAAGCAGCACTTTTTTGTACCTCTGGCACCCAGAGCAACCTGGTGGCCCTGCTGGCCCATTGCCAGAGGGGCGATGAGTACATCGTGGGTCAGGAAGCCCATACCTATAAATACGAAGGCGGTGGCGCTGCTGTATTCGGCGGCATCCAGCCTCAGCCCATAGAATACTCAAATGACTCAACACTGGACCTGAATAAGGTGCGCAGCAAAATCAAACCAGATGACTTTCATTTTGCACGCTCGCGCCTCTTATGCCTGGAAAACACGCGTTCTGGCGATGTGCTACCGATGGACTATCACTCGCAGGCCGCGAGTCTCTGCAGCGAAACCGGCCTGGCACTGCACCTGGATGGCGCTCGCTTGTTCAACGCCTGCGTCAAGCAGCAGGTAAGCCTACAGGACATCGCACAGCACTATGACTCCGTTTCCTTATGCATATCAAAGGGCCTTGGCGCGCCCGCAGGGTCAATTTTGGTGGGCAATGCTGAACTGATCGACCAGGCGCGCCGTTGGCGCAAAATGCTGGGCGGTGGTATGCGCCAAGCCGGCATCATGGCGGCTGCCTGCCAGTATGCGCTGGAGAACAATATTCCGCGGCTGGCGGAGGATCATGAAAACGCCCTGCATCTTGCCAAAGGCCTGGCGTCACTACCCGGCGTGAACTGCGATATTGCAAGAGCGCAAACCAACATGGTATTCATGACACTTGATGATGCAGCTATCACTAATGGCCTTGTTGCTCGTTTGGCTGACGAAGGTATTGCCGTGCTGGGCGGCGACGTTATGCGACTTGTTACCCACATGGATATTGATCGCAGTGCCGTAGATCGACTAATTAGTGTCTGTGATGCATACCTGCAGGGCATCGGGCAACATTGAAGACCGCTGTGACCAAACATTATTTTGCGTCACAGGGCTAGTGGATAAAATCGCCGATTAGCACCTGGTCATGTCCTCAGGAATAACGGTATTCGGATAACCCAAGATCACGTAACACAGCTTCAAGGTGCGCCTTGGCCTCAGGTGTCGGACCGGGATAATCTCCCTCGATTGGTGTATTGCCGATATAGCCCAGATCGTCCGTGCCCTCTGCAGAAGCAAAAAAGGCAATCGTTACCAGTGTTCGCAGACCGTCAAACACCTTGGCAATGTAGATGTAGCGCAAATCGCTCTCTGCCTCTTCGTAGGCAATCACATCGATAATTTCTAACTGCTGTGCCGATGAGGCCTGGACAAATTTTTTGTCAAAGCGGCGCTGAGACTCCTCGTCTAGCCAGGCTAGACCCGACAGTATCTCTTTGCGGTCTGCCTGGTGGCTAGGATAGGGAGCGCTAACCCACTCATCGATTGCGTCAGGCACGCCCACCTCGGAAGCCGATGGCACGCTCCCCTCTCTGGGAATTAAAATATCGCAGAGCGTTGCGGTCAGGTTGCGCTGGTCCTGAGTCATGGTGAGCGGCCAGGGCGATTGTGGAGGCGATATCAGATTGGGATCTGTGCCATAGCCCTCACCGGTGACAGGCGCAAGTTCGAGGTCGGGCCAACGCCCAGCCACTTTTGCGGCGGAAATCGCCGCCGAATCGCAGCCGCTAATGACGGGTAAGGTAATACCAGCGGACATCACGCCCAGCCATTTCAGGGTTTGACGACGACTTAGCGCGCTTTTATAGGCTGGGATTGGCTCGTTGATGTCAGGCACCTAAATAATCCCCTGATCGAGTTGGGTGGCCAGCCAGGTCGAATTGCGCATCGCCAGGGTCATGATAGTCAGCGTGCAATTTTTATGAGGATTGGACGCAAACACACCGCCGTCCATCACGAACAGGTTGTCACAATCCCAGGTCTGGCCCCATTGGTTAGTCACCGAGTCCTTTGCCGAATTGCCCATACGTGTCGCACCTACTTCATGGATAATTTCTCCACCCTTTTTGATGGCGTCTTCGGGAGCAGGTAGCGCGGCGGAAACATCTGCACCCATAGCCTGAAAAATTGCCTGTGCCGTTTTTAAACCATGTGATATTTGGTTCAGTTCATGCTGCGACCATTTCCAGTGAAACTTGGCGACGGGTATGCCCCATTTATCCTTCAGCTGATTGTCTATTTCCATGTAGCAGTGTTCGTTGGGCAACATTTCACCACGCAGAGCCAGACCGATCTTGGCGCCGTAATCGTATTTGGCCTGGCGCTTTAACGCCGCACCGTAACCTTGCAATTTTTCCGGATAAAAAGCCCCCGGAGCCTGAAAACCAGTGCCCATTTCAAAGTGGTAACCGCGCGGAAAATTCAAGTCGCCTCTCGCCTGAGCGCTGTGCCCCCACCAGGGAATAAACAGGTGATTAGCAGTATGCCCGTCTTCGTTATAAATGGGGCGCCCCTTCAAAGCAGGAACCGAAGCACTGAAGCTCATACCCGTGGAATCCATGATATTACGCCCTAACTGCCCACTGGAATTAGCCAGACCGCGCGGGTGATGCTCACTCTTTGAATTCAACATGATGCGCGCCGATTCACAGGCGCTGGCAGCTAAAATCGTGACCGGCGCTGGCAGTTCGTTCAGTTCACCTGTTTTCTTGTCAACATAACTAATGGCGTTAACCCGTCCCTTGTCGTCAACGTTTACCGATTTAACCATGGCGTCAGTAACAATCTTCAGCTTGCCTGTTGCGCGGGCCATGGGTAGCAATGACGTCGTGGTCTGGAAAGCGGCACCAATGGAGCAACCACGGCCACAGGAGGTAGCATAAAAGCAGGCCGCACGGTCGTCCTTGGGACGCGTAAGCACCGCTCGATGCATGGGGGCTGCAGCGATACCCAGTTTTTTTGCTGCTGCCGCCACCAGTAACTCAGGCACCCTGGGTGTAGGCGGCGGTTGCAACACGCCGGGAGCTGAATCGGGCATATCGTCTAACCCGGTATTGGTTCCACAAACACCTACCAGTTCTTCTGTTTTGTCATACCAGGGAGCGATATCAGCGTATTCAAAAGGCCAGTCTGCGCCCAGACCATCGCGGCTGTAACCCTTAAAATCATGTTCACTAAATCGCAGCGAGTAACGTCCCCAATGGTTGGTTCTTCCTCCCAACATGCGCGCGCGCCACCATTTGAATTCTGAACCTTCACCCGTGGAATAGGGTTCGCCAGGCACCGACCAACCCCCGTCAACAGTGGCATCGTAATAACCAAAATTTTTGTCGGGAGTGGGAGCACCCATCAGCGGCGCCTCCCTTGGGGTCTGGAACATCGGTGTTTCCTTCACCGGGTCATAGTCGCGACCTGCCTCCAGCATCAGCACTTTCTTGCCTGCCTTGGTCAGCGTATAAGCGGCCATTGCACCACCGGCACCGGAACCAACGACGACGACGTCATAGTCAAAATCAGTCGTCATTGCAGCTCCAGAATCTTGATATTCTTGAATGCGACCGGATCGCTATGATCCTGAAGACCAATATGACCTGACCTGGCTTCAGCAAAACCCTCGAAGTCTCCGAACATCGTACCAATGCTGCTGCTGAATTTGCTAGCCTCAAACAGCGTATTCCAGGTACTGTCAGCGATCGTGACATTCACTGTCTTTACGCCGTTCTGCCAAACTTGCAGAAAGCCATCACGAAACAAAATGCGCACCTGATTCCACTGCCCAGCGGGTTTATGTGAGGACGGATGAGATGCGACCATGTCGTAAAGAGAACCGGAGCGATGCGAATCAACTTTTCTGTCGGAGTGTCTTTCATTATCGAGTATCTGTATTTCAGGAGCGTGTGAAAAAATAAACTTGCCCTCTTCATCTACCAGAATAAATATTCCGCTATTGCCACCCTCTGAAATCAGCCACTCAAGTCGCAAGTCAAAGTTGCGATACGACTTGTGGGTAAGAATGTCGCCACCCCCGCTTCCCACTAGCTTCATTGTGCCGTTATCAACGACCCACTTTTCGTTCAAGCCATCTTTCTTGAAGTTACGCCAATGACGAATTTCATTGCCATCAAATAGCAGTTCCCAGCCCTCCTCAATCTCAGCTTGGCTAAGTTTGTTGTCGACCCCAAAAGCCCCCGCGCTCGACACTATCAGTAGCAGGGCTGCCAGCTGCGGCAGCAGATCCGAGACTGCGGTTCTCTTTATCCAACACATAGACATCTAACTGCTTCCCATTCTCGCTGGCGGCAATCGAGTCGCCAAGGTCTTTTATCTATTTAGCGGTGAGTCATTCACCTTATGTTATTGGCGGCTTAATGAATACTCTAAATAGCATGCGATAGAGCTTATGGTAACGACTGATGTATCAAATCCCTGCAGTTAGCAGTGAGCCTGAATTCATCAACCTAGACAGTTATAGTGCGACCTCAGGGTTACCGCTGACAGCAATAATGAAAAGCATGCGTTTCTCAGAATTTTAGGTATCTATCGTGGACAGGGTTGGCTCAGAGCGACTCCTGACTAGAGTGCATATCCTCAAAGTAAGCGCGTAAGGTCATGGCTCCATGGGGCGGGCCAACGCCATCAATCTCTCCGGCAGTCACAATAAATTCAGCGAGGTCGCCAAACTGGGTAGACATCAGCGCAATGACTTTAACCAACCACCTCGCAAGCCACATGGGAATAATGGTTAGCTTAACTGGCTTGCCAGCGACATCAAAAGCCAGCTCTGCGGCTTCCCGCTGGGTCATTGTTTCTGGGCCACCGACTTCAACCTCCAACTCAGAACCTTCTGAGATTTGAACGCAGGCCTCGGCGAGATCCTGACCGTGAACGGGGCTCATTTGGTTAAGCCCATCACCGACAAGGTAGACGCGTCCTTTCCGAGCCATGTCGTAAAGCACACCCATATCTGAAAAATAGCCACAGGGACGCACCACACGGTACTCCATACTGGCGTGCTGTAGCGCTGCTACTACTTTTTCATGGGCCTGAACGATGGCCAGATCCATAATATTTTCCGCCCCCTGCATAGAAACGTAGGTAAAGCGGCTAACCCCCGCGGACTCACCCAGTTCGATCAGATTTTTATTACATTGATAGTCGACCTGTTCAAAAGTGAGACCGTCCCGTTGGCGGGATATACCGACACAGGAAAAGACCAGATCGACCCCATCCATAAGCCCCGCGAGCGTCTCTGGTTGGGTGATCTCGCCAACGAATACTTCGTCCATATCGTCATCGGTAAGGGCGGGGGCAGTAAATGGCCCAACATCGTAGAGACGTTCTTTGCTGCGGGTTAAAACGCGTACCTGGTAACCGGCTTGTTTGAACGCCTTAACAGCGAACTTGCCCAGGTAGCCGGTTGCGCCAGCTACCATCACTCTTTTGCCCATGGTTTCACTCCTTGCTCTTGCCCGCTCCATCGCCGACCGATCAAGTTCACCTGTCATTAAGGTATTTTGCAGCCAGGACACTTCAATGTTATTTTAAACAGTATGTACGGTTTTTTATGTTGGGATTACACCCCAATGTCGCCTGCTTGGCAAGCCGAGCGCAAACTTGGGACAAATCCGTTAACAAAGCATGACCTCCAAAGGGGCTATGGCCATGAAGAACTACCCTAACAGTCTATCGAACCCCGTCTCGGACTCCGGGTGCCCTTCGACTTTAGGGGAGGTAGACCTATTTGGAAACGGCTGCCAGGAACACTGGTACCAGGCCTACCCTATTCTCCATGAACAAGCTCCAGTAATGACACTGCCCGGAGAGGGCATGGGCGGTATCGGCGATGCTTTTGTGCTTAGCTGCTATGAAGATATCGAGCGGGTAGTCAAAAATCCGGAGCGCTTTACCCCGGTGATGAGCCTGATGGTAGAGGAGATGCAGGCTGCCGTGGACAAAGGCGATACCCCGCAGCAAGACACTTCTCGCTTCGATCTCGCCCTTGACTCTGTGCGCACCCTGCGACCGAACCAGAAGCTGTGGAGAGCACATCGGCAAGAACTCACCGACCCATGGGTCGGGCCCGGAGCCAGACGCCATCGACAGATGATTACCCAGATCGTAGATGAGCTCATCGATGACTGGATAAGCCGGAAGGACGGTGATGGCAAGGGTACGGTCGAATTCATCCAGGAATTCGCACGTCTCTTACCGCAAAGGGTCACCGCGCGTATTCTGGGACTGCCGTTTACCGATATCACTCGCCTCGCTAACTGGGGCAGCGCCCAGGTCATGCAATACGTTTATGGTCAGGGCCATCTCAATATTCTTAACGATAGCCAAATGTCGCAGCAGGCAGAAGATTTAAGCGGCTTCGCAGATTACCTGTCTGATCAAGTCGCAAGCAAGCGAGCCAATCCACAAGACGATATGATCAGTGACCTCACCCGAATTCACTATAAAGCACTGGATCGGAAACTGACTGACGGTGAAGTCTATGGCATCGTCTATTTCATGGTGCTGGGCGGTCTTGAAACTACTCAATACGCGCTGGAACAGCAAGCGCAGTTGCTGTGTGACCAACCCAGGCTCTTTGCCACCCTGAAGGCCAATCCAGAAAAAATCAGAGCCTTCACCGAAGAAGCCATGCGACTGCGCGCACCTACCCAGGGCCTCTCTACAAGATTAACGACACAACAAGAGGTATTCCAGGGCGTAGAGGTACCAGCAGGCTCAGTTCTTCATTTGCGCTTTGCGGCTGGTAATGTAGACCCGAAACATTACGAATGTCCCTATGAACTGAACCTCGAGCGCAAGTCCCTGGGTAATCACCTCACTTTCTCGCAGGGACCGCGGACCTGTCCCGGCGCCGGAATTTCAAGACAGGAACAGCTGATCGCCTGGGAACGACTGCTCGAACGACTGTCCAGTCTGGAATACGGCGAGGGTAATACTTTCGAGCACCAGCCGGGAATCATGCTGGGAACCCTCACACTCAATCTCAAGTTCCGTGCCGAACCGCGGTAGTCCTGCATCGGCCTCCAGTCCTTCACCCGTTAACCATTCGGAGCAACAATACAATGAGCACTTTGCTGGCAAAAATAAAAATCCACCCAGGCAAAGAGAACACATTTGAAGCTGTAATGCAGACAATGTATCAGGCAACTCATAGCACCGAGGACCAGGTGATTCGCTATGAATACTGGCGCGGTTGCGAACCTGGCTTTTATTACTGCCTACTGTCTTTTGCCACCACGGTCGATTTCTGGCGACACCAGGCCAGCGATCACCACGAAGGTGAGATGCAGCGATTTGTCGATTGTATCGCCGAACTCGACCTGGAGACCGTCGATCCGGTGCAGGGGGCGTCTCCTCTCCCGGCAACCCAAGTGGGAACACTGGACCGTGGGGCATCGCTGCAACTCGCAGATCAAGCGGAGCAGTTTCCCGTCTCACTGGCCCAATGGTGGCTGGCCCATCGCAGTTAAATCGCAAGGCCAGCACAGACTCTGACTCTGCAATGGCTTGTAATTACGCTGACAGGTAGTCACTATTCCTGAGAGGCATAGTTTCAAATAATAAAAGACAAGGATCTAACCACGGTGCCAGAAAACACAAGTTCACTGCTGCATCATCGCACTGTCTTTGATGACTGGCGCTCCATAACAGTTGCAATATACATGGCCCTGGTGGGTTATGGTGTGATGGTTGGTATCCCTGTCATTAGCACTGCCTGGGTGTCGCTACTTGGGTACTCAGAAGTTCAGGTTGGCCGCATAGCAGGCGCGGATCTTGGGGGGTTTTCACTGGGCGCAATTCTGGTGTCACTGGTCGTCGCGCGGGTAAACCGGCGCTTGATTGTTCTGGCCGCCGCGACTGTAGCTGTAGGCGCAAACGCATTTTGCATGGTGACGACCAGCTACGAAGATACCCTGTGGCTAAGAGCGATGGCGGGCATCGGCAGCGGAGCCTTCACCGCGGTGGCAATCGCAACCCTGGCGGGAACCTCTAAACCCGCCCGGGCCTTCAACATTCTGCTGTTTGCCTTCGCTTTTTCACAGGGCGGAGAGCTCTACTTACTCCCCAAACTCAGTATGAATCAAATTTACCTGTTCTTTATTGGCACCACGGTGCTGAGTCTACTGCTACTGCCCTGGTTACCTCCGCGGCCGCTAGCAACAAGCCTCGATATCGAAATTGACGAACAAGCGCAAAGCGGCGCGCATAACACCGCGTACCTGCATGTTCCCTCCTACATACCCTGGCTAGTACTAGCGGCAGTATTGTTTACCTATCTAAATATTGGCGCCTACTGGACTTACATTGAACTGGCCAGTCTAAACTCTGAGGCATCCCCGCAATGGGTGAGCCAGCTACTCGTTTACACCTCTGTATTCTCGGTCATTGGCTGCGCCTGCGCGACCGTCATCAGCAACCGTTTCGGCCTGGCAAAACCATTGCTGGTGACCCTGATTGTGCAGGCCATTATTGTCTTAATGTTGGCAAACGGAATTAATAACACCAATGTAATGATCAGCATGTTCACTTTTAATTTTTGCTGGATTTTCGTTGATGTTTACCAGCTTGCAACCATTGCAAATATCGATCACTCGGGACGATTTGCGGCCCTTATGCCCGGCGCTCAGGGCCTTGGCCAGATCATCGGCCCCAACATGGCGGCTTCCATCCTCGCCCTGGGACTGGGTTACGGGGGGATATTCGTTATGTGCGCCTGCGCATCCATTATCGCTTTCGCAATATACCTGCTCATGTATCTGAGATTGCGGAAACTTACTCCGGCGCTGGCGGATGCGTCCTGAGGCGCTAAGGTGCTTCGGTTAGGCTCAAGGCTCCAGCGCTCGTTTTATCTTCAACAGCAGCACGGAGGTGTGGCTACGCGTAGTCGGATCAACCGCAGAGCGACCTTTGAGCATTTCCTGAATCTTAACAACCTGTCCCAGCGCTGAAGCCTGCGCCATATTGGAATGACCAGTCTCACTAGCCTCAGAAATAATAGCCAACAGCTGATTGAGATACTCGCCCTGTAACTGCTGACGCAGTGAGTTGACCGATGTAGCGAGGTCTGCATCAAAGATCGCCGCCGTTAAGTCACGCAGCATGTCAGCAAGGCCATACTCGTTACCATACATCTGAGAGTCGACAATACGGAGCATCACTTTAGGGTGCAAAAGATGATCCAAAGCCAGTTTTTGCTGCTGCAGGACCCGGCTGTGAAGTTGAGCCTCCTGAGGTTTTTGATAAAAGCCGCTACCACGCCTCGTCTGTAACAGATGCTGATAGAACTCAGGACTGAACGAAAATGCTGTAGGCGAGAAAATGTCATCCTCTAGCAATGCCATAGCTTCCCTTTGACGCATCAGCGGCACCGGCCGAAGTGGCAGTTCAGACCCTGTTTGATCTTGAAAAGACTTATCGACGAATATGCCGCCTATCCAACGCGAAGCGATCATGCCCTGATTTCCAATTTCTGCCGTCAGCCGGCCATAGGCGTCATACACCTCTTGCCAACTGGTATTTTCTTGAGCGAGTCGACCCATCAATTTAGCTTCAGTCGCATAGGCGAGCGCAACCATACCCCTACCTGCGGCCACTGGATCAGCACTGGAATCGTACCTGAGCACTCGCGGATCAATGCCCAGTGCCGAATCATTCATCGTTTCGGCATCCATTGAAAATGCATGACCGGGAAGCGTCGATCTCGATAAAATCATAGCCAGACGGTTTGCTTCTTGTTCTGGGTTATCAAGAGGCTCACTGTAGCCGTACTCGATAGCCCAGCGATCATAGATACCAACATTATTAGAAAAATACCGACCCTGAGCTCGTCCGGGTGGTGCCAGGTTAGCCGGCGTATAGTCCATTACCGAGCTCGACACACCTCTCTCAGTAGTGAGTTTTTCATCTTGAAGTTGCTCCGGCGTCAAATAGGTGCTGGCGATAAAGTTGTGATTCAGCCCCAAGGTGTGTCCGACTTCATGCATTACCAGATCTACAACAGATTGCCGAATGAATTCAGAATCTTCATTGAACGTGTCATTGCTGGCTAGCGCGGCGAACGCCCCGTTTTGACCTCGCAGGGCACCCAAGTCGCAATGGCGCGCTGTGTTTTTAGGCTGGCTTTCTCTATCGATATATATACGATCGCGCCGGTTGTATGCGTTCAACCAACCAAACTCGAGCATAATATCGCTTCCCAGCACTTCACCTGTGCGTGGGTTGGTAAATGCAGGGCCGTAACCACCCCAAGGCGATTCACTAGAGGCAGTCCAGCGAAGCACGTTATAGCGAATGTCTTCGGCATCCCATTCGGCATCATCAGGTTGCACCTTTACTGCTATAGCATCTTTGAAACCTGCCATTTCAAAGGCTTGATTCCAAGCCAGAACACCGGCGGCTACGGCGTCACGAAACGCTTTAGGCGTAGTATTTTCAAGCCAGAATACGATGGGTTCTTCTGGCTCCGATAGCGCCGACCCAGCGTCTTTCTTGACCAAACGCCAACGCTGAATCGGATCGCGCCAGGGCGTCGCACTAAAGCTGGTCATGTCTGTAACCTGACTAGTAAAAAAGCCAACTCTCGGGTCAGCCAACCGAGGGGTGAAGTCGTCGTCAGGCATCGCCAGAAAATTGTGCTGAAGAACGAACGTTACGATTCGGGGATCGACCGAGCTTGAACCGGGAGCAACCAGTGGAGCGGGATCCTCAAATACGTAACTTGCAGTTACCAGACTGTTTTGCGGATAGGAACGTATGTCACGTATGCTACTTTTTTCAACTTTAAATTCACCAAGTACAAAGCCCGCTCCTGGTTCATCCGTAGGGTTAAGCGCTGGTTTGATGGGCGTTAAGGCTTCACTGATAATGACCGGATCAATTTTGGCGAGAAGTCGCCCACTCTCTGCATCCTCTGCAACAATTTCCGCGACCGCCAACAGCGCCGGCTGAATATTTGCATTTGCCGACCTGGATAATTCAGAGTCGGGGTCATGATAGTAATTCACATTGACCTTTAAAAACTCGATATTTTTGAACTGCCTATGCAGCTTAAGTACTACCGCATCGAGGTGAACCCCACGCGAGGCCCAGTTACTTGAAATACCGTCTAAAAACTTCGCTGCATAAATAAACTCGGTACCTAATTGATCAGGTTCCAACGCAAGATACGTTTCACCGGTCGCACGATCGCGGTAAAAGTCGAAGAAACCCTCGATATGTTCGCTGCGCTCAATAATTTGGTCATAGGACAGCACTGCATCTGCACTGACCGGAGGACTCTTGCCACTACACGCGCTTAGCAGACACGCCAACAGCAGTAATATTGAAAATTTTCTGGTTAATCTATCCATAGTGTCCTCTCATGGGTGCCTGACATTTACATCGCCTAAGTCTTTGGGTTCTAGGCACTCTTTGCGACTGCTTTTCTAAGCAATCCTATTCATATTTGCAGAGATATGCGCTTTCTCGGGCCACCCGCAGTTCAAAGCGTTCGCCTGACTCCACCGTAAATGTCTCACCGTTCGTAACATCAAGCCAGTCCATCGATCCGGGGAGTTTGACCCGCAGTTTCCCTTCTACTACGGTCATGTACTCTCTTTGACTGGTCTCGAAAGTGTATTCACCCGGGGCCATCACGCCAATGGTGGCAGGTAGATCGCCGCCGTTTACCGCGATCGACTTCACTTTGCCATCAAAATACTCATTGACCATTAACACGCTGGCGCACCTCCGTTGAAAAGCCGGGATTTTACACCAATCGAACGCCCAAAACCGCGATTGGTGGTAGATCACAACGCTTTTTCAGCGCCCGCTAACAAAACAAGGGCAAGATAGAGCGGCATCGTCACAATTACTGTGGTAGAATCGCGCGCCCGCTGGGAAACCCTTTAGTTTTTAGCCTGTTACGAACTATCAACCCGCCTTCTTGCGCACCCTTTCGGGGCGTCAGGTTGGACACTCTCGTCTCAGGCAGGCCATTTCGAATGCGCTCTACAAAGATGCAGCCAGGTCTAGCCACCGACAGGGTCGGGGCTGCGGGTATTGAATATTACCGCCAACAGCGGATTGAGACAAAACACAGGAGAAACTGAATGCTCACCACCAAAAATCTTGAGAAACTGATCGAACTGGAAGACAAGCTTAGAACTGAGTACCAGAGCCAGCTGGACGCAAAAACAGCGGAAATTGATACGCTGACCAAAGAAAAAGAACAGCAAAAAGAACGTTTGGACACTCAGCTGAAAGAGATTTCCACGTTGTCGACAAGTGCCACAGCGAATAAGCACACCGAACAACTGAATCGCGAGCTAACCAGCCGTGGTGAAAACCTTCAGGAAGAAGTGACAACCCTAAAGAAGCGCGTCAAGTCACTGCAAAAGGATCTCGCTCAAGAGCGCGACGAGCTCAAGGCCCTGAAGCAGTTCGACCCGAAGAAAATGAAGAAGAACCTGGACGCAAACAAGAAAAAGCTGGCCGAGAAGACCAAGTCGGCAGACGCATTGCAGAAATCGCTCGCGAAAAGCAAATCTGAATGTGCCGAACAGAAGCGTGCCATCGAGGAACTCGAAGCCAAACTGGCTGAGCTGGAAACCGATCTGGATGACGACGAAAACAGCGAAGCCGAGGCAGCATAGGCTCAAAATGCGCGATGTCCTGATAAACCACGAACCGGTTGAACTCTACAAGATTCTCAAGTTTGAGGGTCTTGTAGCCAGTGGCGGTGCTGCCAAATCCGCCATTGACGGTCGCGAGGTGACAGTCAACGGCACAACTGAAACTCGCAGGCGCAGAAAAATATTGGCCGGTGATACGATTAGCTTCAATGGCGAATCTTTGCGGGTCTCACTCGCCTAGGCTGGACTTACAATAGGCCTGCAACGCCTATCAATCCGCTCTATACTGCGTCCTGTCTCTCATCAGGATGCCAGCATAATGAGCAACCCCCTTCTCATTCCAACACCGTCACATGGCGTACCCAACTTTCCCGCAATCAAACCAGGGGACTTCGCCAGCGCCTTCGACGCCGCTTTTACGGCACATGACCTTGAAATAACTGCCATCATCGACCACCCGGAACCGGCGGACTTTAGCAATACCATTGAAGCCCTGGAACGAGCGGGCACAGTGCTCGACAGCGTCAGTTCGATATTTTTCAACCTTATTTCTGCGCACACCAATGATGCCCTGCAGGCCCTGGACCTCGATATCGCTCCACGCTGTGCTTTGCATGATAGCCGAATTTTCGCCAACCCCGCCCTCTTCGCAAAAGTCGAGAAAGTCAATTCGAGCGAACTGCAACTGACCGGTGAGCAAAGCCTGTTGCTGGAAAACACTTACCGACACTTCATACGCGCAGGTGCAGCCTTGGAAGAGGACGGGCGTCAACGCATGGAACAGATCAGCGAACAGCTCGCGCTATTGACCACTCAGTTCAGCCAGAACGTATTGGCCGATACCAATGATTACCAGCTACTGCTGGAGGAGGAGCAACTGGACGGACTCCCACAATTTGTGCGATCAGCCGCTCGCAAAGAAGCTGAGTCCCGCGACTATCCAGGACAATATCTGTTCACGCTGTCCCGGTCTTCGATTACGCCTTTTTTACAATATTGCGAGCGCCGCGAACTGCGCGAAGCAATCTATAAAGCCTATACACAGTGTGGACAGAGTAAGACTGATAACCACGCTATCATCCAGAAAATTATTGCCCTGCGGTCAGAGCGTGCAAAGTTGCTTGGCTATGCCAGCCACGCGGATTTTATGCTGGATGACCGCATGGCAAAAATACCCTCGAACGTAATGGCGCTGTTGAATCAGGTATGGGAACCCTGTCACCGTAAGGTTGACGAGGAGTCTCAAGACTTGCAAACGCTTATCGACAAAGAAGATACCCCTTTCACGCTGGCGGGTTGGGACTGGTTCTATTACACCGAAAAACTCAGACAACAGCGTTACGACCTTGATGACAATGAACTCATGCCCTACTTTCAGCTGGAGAGAGTGCGCGATGGAGCGTTCGAGGTGGCGCGAAAACTCTACGGCATCAGCTTCCAGCCGCGCACCGACCTCCCTCTCTATCACCCGGATATGCAAGCCTTTGAAGCTCACGAAGCTGATGGTTCCAGCATTGGCATTTTCCTGTTTGACTTTTATATGCGCCCTTCCAAACGCAGCGGAGCCTGGATGTCCACCTACCGCAATCAGTCGAACCTGGATGCCCATGTAGCACCTGTTATCGTTAATTGCTGCAACTTCCCTCACGCTGATCCCTGCTTGTTAAGCCTGGATGAAGTCCGCACCTTATTTCACGAGTTTGGGCACGGGCTGCATGGCTTACTTTCCAATGTGCGCTATGAGAGCCTCAGCGGTACTGAAGTGAAGCAGGATTTTGTTGAGCTCCCATCACAAATCATGGAGCACTGGGCGATAGAACCAGACGTCTTACGCAGCTACGCGAGACACTTTGAAACGGACGAAGTTATCCCTGAAGAGCTCATCGCGCGGCTGCGGGCTGCTTCGAAGTTCAATACCGGTTTCGCAACCACAGAATATCTAGCAGCGTGTTTCCTGGATATGGCGTGGCACGGAGAGAATGCGACAGACATTGAAGATGTTCCTGCTTTTGAGGAAGCGATTGCCCATCAAATTGGCAACACAACGGTGGTCGATCCTCGTTACAAGTCTTCCTATTTTCAACACATTTTCTCGGACGACCACTACTCTGCAGGCTACTACGTTTACATATGGGCCGAAGTATTGGATGCGGATGCGTTTGAGGCATTTAAAGAAAATGGACTGTTCGATCCAGCAACAGCAAAGGCCTTTCGGCAAAATATTCTCGAGCGAGGCGGTTCTGCGGACCCCATGGCACTTTACCGTGCATTTCGCGGCCGTGATCCCGAGGTGCAGGCACTATTGCGTAACAGAGGGCTTAACTGACACCGGCCCAGCTGCCCTTATCGGGCAACATCAGCCGTAATTGAGCACCCCGTCATCCAGGTCGCCTTCCTCAAAAAACGATTTTTCTACGCTCAGAATCTGAGGATTTGTCCAGGGAGCTTCAGGGCCCTGCTTCGGAAACAGGTGCTCGCTCCTGGTGATATAGCCCGCTGGGAAACCATCTATCCATGGGCGAGGCTCCATCCCAGAATCTTCAGGGCGCAGCGTAGGCGTTACGCTCTCGCTATGTTTGCTATCCATGTGGTTTAACAGGCGGCAGACAAAACCAGCGATCAAGTCGGCGCGCAGTGTCCACGAGGCGTTAATATAGCCAAAGGTACTCACTAAATTGGGCACCCCGGAATACATTAGCCCACGGTAATACCAGGTATTGCTAAAGTCGACTGGTGTTCCATCAACACTGAAGTCAACCTTGCCCAAGCGAGTCAGATTAAGGCCTGTTGCGGTCACAATAATGTCAGCTGGCAATTCCTCACCTGACTTCAGCGCAATCCCACGGGGTGTAAAGTGGTCAATCTCATCGGTGGCAATACTTGCCTTACCTTCGCGCAAGGCAACGAAGAGATCACTATCAGGCACCAGGCAAACTCGCTGATCCCAAGGGTTGTAATTGGGAGTGAGATGAGTATCGACATCATAATCGGGCCCCACCTCCTTGCGGATCATCTTCAATAACTTTTTCTTGGTAAATTCAGGGCGAGTTCGAGTCAGATGGTATAAACGCTGCTGGAATTGAACGTTTTTCCAACGGGCAAACCGGTAAGCCCAGGTGGCAGGCAGGAATTTTCGAAGCGTTAGCGCGAGCCTGTCTTTAGCAGGCTTGGAGACTATCCAGGTAGGAGAGCGCTGCAGCATGGTCACCGATTTGGCCTTGTCCACCATGGCTGGCACCAGGGTTACTGCGGTTGCGCCAGAACCAATAATTACGACCTGTTTACCGGTGTAATCCAGATTCTCGGGCCAGTGCTGGGGGTGGACAATTTCACCATCGAAAGATGATTCTTCAGTAAATTCCGGACGAAAACCGCGATCGTAGTCATAATATCCAGAGCACATATAGAGAAATTTGGCATGGCATTGAACCGTTTCTCCATCGTTCAATTGGGCGATCACCGTCCAGTGCGACTGCTCTTTGGACCAGTTCGCACTCAGTACCTTGTGGCCAAACTGAATGTGTTTATCGATGCCGTGCTCGGTGGCGGTTTCAGTGACGTAGGATCGAATAGCCGTCCCGTCCGCCAAACTCTTGCCCCCTTCCCATGGCTTGAATTCATAGCCAAGAGTGTACATATCGCTATCAGAACGAATACCCGGATAACGAAATAAATCCCAGGTACCGCCTATTGCATCACGCCCCTCAAAAATCGAGTAAGACTTTTCCGGACAACGCTCTTGCAAAAATACCGCGGCGCCGATGCCAGACAAACCAGCCCCGACTATGAGTACATCTACACTTTTAATTGGCATACATCAGTCACTTAGATATCAGTAGTTAGTCAGCAAGGCGCGCATTACGCTCAAACAGTTCTCCGCCATGGCTTATCTGCACATCTGGTTTTGCTTGAATTCGCGCCGGATCGCCCTCAGCAAATAATTTGCTCTGTTTCACTTGCGGGACCGGATTCGCTACATTTTCACCCAGAACAATAGCATATAGGTTACCGATTCGAGCTTCAATTGTGGCCCTGTTAGCGCCTGTAAGCTCAGCTGTTCTGTGCTCATTGGTACACCTCGCTGGCCTATTTGCTGCGCACTGCATCGGCATGGCAAACTGGCTGAACTCCTGAAACTGACAAACGAACATAAATAATGCATAAAACAGCCTGTTTGATCGGTCTTTTTTCAACACTGATGCTCGCTTGCTCCGATGAACTGCGGTCCAACGAATCTGCCAAAACAACCGAAGAGGCGCTGCTCATTCACTGTGGCAGCCTGATCAACGGACTGGACGAGCAAGTCAGAACAAGCCAGATAGTCACTATTAAAAGCGGTCGAATTACTGGCATCGAGCCGGCGAGCAACACCACGGGAACTGCGACACTCGATCTGCAGGAATATACCTGTCTACCTGGAATGATCGACACCCACGTCCATTTGGACATGTACCCTGAGGACGCAGAAGACTACCGCATTTATCTGAAGCGCACGCCCGAAGACACTCGAGCAATTGCCCTGGACAACGCCCGTATTACGCTTGAAGCCGGCTTCACCAGCGTCCGTCACATTGGCAGTTACCTGGCCTGGGTAGATCGGGACACCAAGGCGAGCATTGAGTCCGGGCAAGCGATAGGTCCGCGGATACAGGTGGCGGGCTTTTATCTCACCATCCCCCACGGCGGTGGCGACCTCACCATACCGGGTGTTGATGATGATGACATACCAGACTATTACCGCATGGGAGTCGCCCGCGGCCCCGAGGCTTACCGTGAGAAGACCCAGGAGTTAATAGATGGTGGAGCAGAGGTCATTAAAGTCATAGCCTCCGGCGCTGTATTCGGGTTCGGTGGCAAGGTGACAGAACCAGAGATGAGCGAAGAAGAAATCCGGGCAGTCGTTGAAATAGCGCACGCAGCTGGACTCAGGGTGACAGCGCATGCCCATGGTGCGCGCTCCATTAAGCAAGCGATACGCGCCGGCGTCGATAGCATCGAGCATGCTTCTCTGGCAGACCCGGAAGCAATCGCTATGGCGGTGCAAGAGCAAGTGGCATTCTCAATGGATGTTTACAATGGTGATTATACGGCGGAGGTCGGTGCTATCAACAATTGGCCCCAGGAGTTCATGGAAAAGAACGAACAGACCACGGAAGCTCAGCGCCTGGTATTCGAAAAGGCGGTCATTGCAGGCGTACCTATTCTTTACGGCACTGATGCTGGTGTTGCACCTCACGGGGGTAACGGCCGACAGTTTCGCATCATGGTGGAGCGTGGCATGAATGCCATGCAAGCTATTCAATCAGCGACCTCCCTGGCCGCTGTCCACATGGGTTGGCAAGACGATATCGGAGCCCTGGAAGCTGGCCGCTACGGCGACCTGGTCGCGGTAAAGGGAAACCCCTTAAAAGATATCACCCTACTTGAATCCATTGACGTCGTGGTCAAAGGAGGAAAAATCATTCTTCCAAAGTGCGCTGCCCTGCTCCCACAGGAGTGCCTCGCTGCTCCAGGGCGCTAACCCCTGAATCTGGGCTGCTTGCGCTGTTCAAGGGCGCAGGGAGTGCTCGCAACCACATCGCACCCCATTGATGCTGGGGCATAGGCGTTAACAAATCACTGACGTCCACCACATCGATAAATCCAAGTGAGGGTTGCACGGCAGTGCCACCACCGGCACTTTCATCCCAGCGCGTAAAACTATAATCAGTGGCTTGATGCGATCGATCAAACCGCAACATCAAGAACTCGCCTGCCATGCGCGCTCCACCCCAATCAATAGAGAACAAGTCCACCCCCAGAGGGCCCAGGCTAACACCCAGACTTTTCTCTGAAATTCGCCAGTGCTCCCACGCCATCACATAACCATCGACGATACCGGCAACTCGCTGCGGTGGCCCGAGTTCATCAAGAACCTGCGCCAGTTCTACCTTGCCTGAGACGCGCTCTAGTTGCTGATCGCTCAACGGCGAGCCAAGCTGATAAGACATGCGACTGCAGCCGGCCAGAAGACAACACAGCAAAATTGCACAGCACCGCATATCAGGGATTGCCAGCGGTAACGAATTCGCTGGAGAAATCAGTCAGGCGGTCATCAGCATCGAAGAAAAAGATCGCTCGATCGTACCGTGTATCAGTCTTGAACTCATTGTAAACAATCAAGATCAAGCCCTTTCCTTCAGTGCGCTCGAACAAGTAATACAAAACGGTTTCGTCCCCTAGGGCGATGACCTGCGATGGAGGACCCAGCGCCTCCAAAATATCCTGGCGACTCGACTCACCGCGCACGAATTCCTGCTGGCTGCCGCCCTGCCACTGCTCCAGCACGCCGCGCTTGTTCTCATATTGCGCGCAGCCACTGGCCAAGACTGTTAACGCTGCAAGTGCGCAACCCACAAAATATTTATTCATAATCGCTCCACACAAGCGTCATAGAAGATTGAAGAGCCGGTAGGCTAACAGGAACCCCGGCGAATTACCCGCCCAGCAGACGAAAAGCGTTATCCAATTCCCAGTGTAAGATCCTGTCAATCTCTGCAGGATACAGACCTGCTGGATTTACTCTCGTCAGCTTGTTTGATTCAGCCGTGGCCGCGGCCCGACAGTTCATCAGAAAAAACTTCACCCGCAGGATCAATTGCCACCCATGGAAGCCCCAACCTGCTCAACCATTGCAGCGATTCTTCCTGAGGTTTCAGCATCGCCACAGTCGCTGCACTCCCTGCCACCAGACACTGGGGGGCACTCACGCTGACCGCAGCAAATCCCTGCACAGGCCAACCGGTGCGCGGGTTGAGTATATGTCCGTAGCGATTACCCTCAAACTCAATAGCACGCTCGTAATCCCCACTGCTGGCAAGCGCTTGTCCTGACAACTCCAGCGTGGCAGCCGCATGCGCGGGACTGTTGGGGTGGCGAATACCAATCACCCAGGGTTCGCCGTCACCGCGTCCGCCAACACTCGCCATATCTCCCGCGAGATCTACCAGTGCATGATCGATACCCCTATTTCGGAGAATGCCTGCCGCGCTGTCTGTGGCGTATTCCTTTACGCAACCACCGAAGTCCAACTCCATTCCAGCCTCCAGCAGAAAAGCGCTGGTTTTAGTCCACCGTAGTCCCTTCCAGCCAACCTTACGCAGGAGTGATTTAACCAGTTCTGGATCAGGAACTTTCCCGGAACGGAAGTCCCAGGCTTGTCGTAGTAACCCAGAGGTCAGGTCGAACAGACCAGCACTCTCTCGCCATGCCGTATCAGCGTATGCAAGCAGACCTGCCGTTTCTTTGTCGATCTCCACTGCCTCAACGCCGGCCGCACTGTTAATTGCCGTAGTGACGGAGCCCTCGCGATAACGGCTGTACTTTGACTCCAACCGCCGGACCTCGGCCTCGCAGGCAGCGAGCGCGGCCACAGCAGTTTTCTCGTGGGGGGAAATGACATGTATTTTGCAGGGGCCACCCATCGCCTTGAAACTGTGTTCAAAGCTCTGCATTACCCCGAACACCTAGCGGAATCGATAATCCAGGCCAATACTGGTTCGCCAGAAGTCCACCAATGCTGGCGATTCCTCACCACCGTAAATGCCCCACTCATTGTTAGATTGATAACGCTCTGCAGCAAGGTTCAGCCGCCAGTTGCCAATATCGTGACGCAACTTCAGACCCAGGCTGACGGCACCGTAAGCTGAAAGGCGGTAGTCATCTGCGTAGTAGCGCTCGCTGAAATCGACACTATTGGCAAAAAAGTCCGCCTCGTCCTGCGTGTGGTAGCGCAAGAAAGGAATAATAGCCGTTCGCCCGCCCACATTTTGGTGCCAGGCGATATCGACAGTGTGGGCGTCTATGCCCCAGTCATCGTTGAAGTAACGATAGTCCACATGCAGCGCCGCATTAGGGGTCACCAGGAACTGGCGGTATCCACCCTGTATAACCCATTCGTTGCGACGGTCGGGGCGTTCATCATTCAGTTTATAGGGATCCGTCAAAAAGCCATCCCGGTAGGTATAGCTCAGGCCAAAGCGAAGTATCGCCCGCTTGCTCACTATTCTACTGACACCTACCCAGGCAGAACGAATATCTTTTTCGTCTTTTAGGGTACCAGTAGGTGTGACACCCTGGGTTGGCTCAATCTCGTCTGCAGAAGCACTCAGTGATGCGCTATAGGTGGACATGCCATCGTCGCTGTCATAAGAGGCATCCACAGCGACCGCATCAGATTCGTAATCGTCTTCATCAGAGCGAGAATAGTTAAACCCCGCGCTGCCTCGGTCGTAGTAGTAACGGGTGGTCACACTGACTTCAGTGCGGGTATCTTCAATACTCGCACCGCTCATGACAACCTTGGAATCTCCCTCGGCACTCTCACCAACAAACCAGGGAGAAGCGCCGCTCATATCCTCCCAGGAAACATCAAGTGCAACGGACCAATCGTCAGCCACCGGCGCCAACAGGTGAAATTGGGCAACGTCCACTTCCATGCGTTCGCTACTACCGCCAAAGGTTTTACTGCTTGCAGTGTCGTCTTCCTCATAATTACTGTAGCGCAATCCAACCTCAGTAAACTCCGGCGGAGCTTCAGCATTTGCCGCCTGATAAGCCGGAAGCAATAAGGCGCTGGAAGTCAGTGCCAACAGGGTACTGTTACTCTCCTTCTTATCGCCCGACATTAATTACACCCACATCCGCCACCAGCAGCGCCACCACCGCCACTCGCAGCTTCCTTGCTGTTGTAAAGCTGACCTTTGAGCCGGGCTTCCATCGTATCGGTTTGCCACTGCATCTCCGGCTTTGCCAGAGTGCCGCGCTCCCACGGTGCTACGGTTTCACATCCGCCAAGCATCAATGCAAGGACTAACAAGCTTAAGAGTTTCATCATTCGGTACTCTCCAGCAGTTGCACAATTTCTTTCCTGAGTTTCTCGCCATCACTGCGCCGGTAACCCTGATGTACGCGTTTCACCACGCCTTCGCGATCCAGCAAAAAGCCGGTTGGCATACCAAGAATGCCATAGCGCGCAGGACTGTCGGCATCCGCATCTCTAACCACCGGGTAAGTCACGGGAATTGCGTCGAGGAACGCCAGCGCATCGTCTTCAAACTCATCGACATTAACGGCCAGGACTTCGAAGCCCCGTGGCCCAAGTTCCTGTCGCAATACTTCCAGTTGGGGGAAAGACAATCTGCAAGGCCCGCACCAGGATGCCCAAAAATCCAGGTAAACCACTTTTCCGCGCAGCGCCTCAAGACTCATGGATTCGTCCGCTCGCGCTCCCAGCAGCGGCAGATTCAGGGCGGGAGCCAACTGGCCCTCCTTCACCGATTCCGCCTGCACTGAAAAGCCCAGCAGTAATAACAGCAATGCTAGCCAATGGCGTTTAAAACTCATCGCTCTACCTCCACCCTGAGCAGCGGCCAGGTAATATAGTCATGATCGTGAAAATACCTTCCAACAGCGTTCCCTGCTGGCACGAAGTCCTGCAGGGGTAACTTCACAACAAAGATTTCAACCTCGGAAGAAATGTCGATTTTCCGCTTCCAGATCAGCATGAGAAGTGTCAGCCCGCTGGCTTAACAAAAACCAGTGTCATGCGATCACTTTCGCCGATTGCTCGATAAGGCGCCTTCTCTTCTTCGGACTCCAACTGATCCAGGGACGGAGGAAGACGCCACACACCAACATCATAGCGCTTATTGTCCAGCGGATTGCGGTTGAAGAAGCCTTCTGCCTCCAGCACAAAGCCGGCTTTCATCGCAGCCGACACGATAGCGTCACGCCCGACGTAACCAATATTTCCAGACGTCCAGTCCTGCTCTGGATCGGCACGATGCTGAACCAGCCCCAGCTTGCCTCCGGGCTTAAGAATATCGAAAAAGTGACTGAGAGCGGCGTCTGTTGTGCCTTTTGCATACCAACCGTGTGCATTGCGGAAAGTCACAACCCGATCCACCGAATTGGATTTTGCCGCACCTTTGGCCAGGGTCCCCTCAGTTTCATCAAACATAAGCGAGGCAACCTGCACCTGTCCATACGCAGTACTATTAGCCGCCATTTTTTTCTCAAAGCTTGCGCGAGAACGCGGACGATAGCTCGCTTGCGTGTCTTCACTGTCATAGTGCGCTGCAATCAGTTGGCCGTTTTCCGCCAAATAGGGAGCGAGAATTTCGGTGTACCAACCACCGCCTGGCCATACTTCCACAACCGTGTGATTGGGCTGCACATCAAACAAGTTCAAGGTTTGTAGAGGGTGTCGATAAACATCGCGGTCGACATAAGCCGGCGTACGATGATCGCCGGCAATTGCGGTCGACAATTGTTCGACATCTGCCTGCACGAGTCCGGGGGCAGCTAAAGCCAGTAACAGGGCCATTCTTCCAAGCATAACGCTATCCTTTTTACACAGATTAATTGGCACGACAATCAATTAGCCAAAGGCGCTACGCCTCTGGAGTTTTTGATTTTCCATCGGGACTACGATACCAGATCGGAGACGACCAGGCGCGTTCTTGTATTGTTCTGGGCAAGTCACTGCGCGGCGCTGCTCCTGCGCGAAGGGCATCCCAGGTAGACCAGCGACAGCTGGGGTCTTCCAGCGCGCGGGAGTAGTAAAATGCCTCCTGATTGACATCGAATTGAGGGTCCTCCCACAATACCTTCAGCTCTGCTGCTCCGGTGCCTTCCTTCAAACTGCAGTCTTCGGCATAAACTTCTGCTCCATTGTCAGGACATCGATGCGTTGACGGATCAACTTTGGCACCGCCTGCGCAGGCGACGTCGAAGATTTGTTCATGAGTTTTACCGCCCTGCTCCCAGCCTTTGATCACCTGTAGACGCTGCAACGGAGCACTACTATCGTCAGCCATTGCCCATACCAGAAATGCAGGAGTGGCAGCAGGGTCGCCCTCAAGGTCCCCGCCCATGGCAACACCTCCCGCATATGCCTTGCTTACCGCCATCGGGTCGTTGACCAAGTCTGGCGAATAGTCCAGGCCGGCAAAAAACCGCATACGAATACGCGGCCCACTGGTAGCAAAGGTCTCCTTGCGCCGAAACGCCTCGTAAATCGACTCTCTAGTGTTGTCCTCGGCCCACACCGCCGCCACCCCAGACGCACCCCAATATTCGAAGACATTGGCGGCCATATAGGCCTTGCCATCGACTTCCTTGACCAGATCAGGAACCAACCATTTAGCCGCGGTACCAATCACAAAACTGGCCGGCACCGACCCCCTGCTTTCTGCTGTCCCGTCCATCAATCCTGCTTTGGAGAAAAACTTTTCCTCGCGCAGTGCGCCCCCTCCTACGTGAGTGTCAGTAGAGCCTATCAAACCGAATTTATAAGGATTACCTGCTCCCTTGCTCGCCAACTCAAGACCAACACGCAGAGCCTGACGCACATAGGAACCGTTGGCTTCACTGGGCAATTTGCTTGCCACACGGTAGTCCATAATCTCAAATCCGGCCCACTCATCATTGTCTGACAGCAGCGGATGAGTTTCAGACGTACCTTTTATCTGGGTCACTTCCACCAGTGGCTCGTTGCGCAGTCGTTGATCACTGTAGCGAACGTCGACAGGATTTTCGGCCCAGTCCACCAGTTTAAACATTTGTCCATTAGAGCCATTGGAATTGTGAGGTATAGCCAGACTTTCCATGCCCTGGTCGCGGAGTTGATCCATCCAGTCCCAGAGACCCTCCGGGCTGCGAGAATTCAGCCTGGAAAACGGGACTGCTGGCAATTTATCTGAACGTTTAAATATGACGTTGCGATGGAGATTGCCACGGGTGGTGGTGGAGGACGTGTATTCATAGGCTGGAAAGGTTGTGAACTCACCAGGGCGATAAGCCTCATCGGCAGCATCGACACTGTCCTCCCAGGCTGAGCGGGTGATATCCATCACCATTTCAGTATCTATCTCGCCATCAGTAATCAACTGCACCATGGCAGGCGCAAATTGCCCGAATGCCTGACTTCTGGCCAACAAACTCAATACACCCCTGTTTTCGGGGACGTTCATATCATGCATGGGGTCCGATATTGGCTCCCTGGAGAGCACTGAAGACGTATCGGCTGCTTCGCGAGCCACACCCAGAAACATCGCATGATCCGTTACCGCGTAAAAATCCAGAGGGCGATCCAACTGAATAGAGAAACCTGACGGGTGAGGAATTGCCTCTCCCAACGCATAGCGATAAGCATCGCGAGGGGTAGCGAGAGAACCAAAGGCATAGGCGTCAAAGGAATATTCTGTGTGGACGTGCAAATCACCAAAATAGGCGTTTCGATCCGGGTTTCCGACCGAGGTTGAAATCGGTAAATTTACCTCACGCTCGAGCACACCTGAATCCGTCTCCAACACTTGATTGGATGTATCCTTGCCAGTCAGGGATGACTTCTCATCGGTGCTCACTGAAGAAATAGCATCCAGATCTACACCACAGGAAACCAACATCGGCATTACCACTGCCAGGAAGCCAAGCACCGACATCATTGGAGTTGAGTGGGTCATCGATTATTCACCTGTGTTTGATTTCACTGACATTTAACGTTATTGATTATTCTCGGTTTGGGCGAAAAGCGCCAGCATTCGCCGTTATAGAGCCGTCGTTTCAACGTGGTCGACTGCTCCGGATTGTTGACCGAGCGCCAGCAAGCACCCCGCTACAATCAAAGCTGTTCCCAGCAAAGTCAGCACGGTCACCTCTTCAGCGTAAATCAACCAACCCAGCAAAGCGGCCCATACGAAGGCAGTGTACTCCACTGGAATCAATAGCCGCGCCTCCGCTCTCCCGTAAGCCCAGGAAACCAGCATTATAGAAACGATTGCCAGAATAGACGCGAACACCAGGTTCGGTAGTGCCGTCATGGGCGGCGGTACAGCAAGCAGCGGCGCTAACAGCAGATAAGTTACAAAAATGGCAATGGTTTGAAAAAAAACAACCTCTACTGGCTTCGCAATTAAAGCCTGGCGTCGCTGCAGAATAAGGTTATAGGCGTACAATATGGCAGAGACAAGAATGGCACCGATACCCTTCCCCACATCCTCATCGTATTCACCCGATAGTTTACCCGCTACCACAACCACCGCCCCACATAGGCCGATAATAGAGGCCAAGATGGCCTTGCTATCAACCCGCTCGCCCAGCAGAACCGCGGCGAGATACAGCGCTACCAAAGGAGCGATAAAGGTCAAACTGATAGCCTCAGCCAGCGGCACATAAATTAGCCCCCAAAAAAACAGGAACGCAGTAGCGGAAATCACCACTCCCCGCCAAAAGTGCAGCCTGATTGTTGCCCAGGGCGGCCACGCGGGACGCTTTAGAAGGTATAGAAAGGTCACGATCAAGACACCGCAGCCGGTGCGCCAGAGCATGGCATTATAGGCACCCAATTCAATAGCCAGCCCCTTCATCACCGCGTCCATGACGGCGAAACAAGCAATGCCCAAAGTGGCGACAAAAAAGGGAGCGGCAGTAGTATGAGTCGTCATGTAAAAATTCAGTCGAATCGGAAAACCGATACTACGAAATTCATGCTCCGCATGCACCGGTCTTTTCTTATTTACTTCCTTCACTCCGCTATCGCTACACAGCACACTGGCCGCGCAACCCGATGGGCAAGCAAGCTGCTCCTGTGCGCTTGGGCGGTTTCAGCGCCGGACAAATGCTGGGTGTATATGCAGACCGGGTTGGCGGCGGTAGTATACGCAGCTGACCCACCCCCAAGTGACTCCAGGAAGTAACATGTCCGAAAAGCAAAGTTCCTCCGATGGAAAACTACCCGCCAGTGCCCGTGTCGTTGTCATCGGCGGTGGCATTATCGGCACTTCTATTGCGTATCACCTGGCCCACATGGGCTGCGATGAAGTGGTGTTGCTGGAACGTGACGAAATCACGTCGGGGACCACCTGGCATGCAGCGGGACTCATGGTCACCTATGGCAGCCTTTCTGAGACAGCTACTGAGATACGCAAGTACTCGAAATCACTCTACAGCAGGCTCGAAGCAGAGACTGGACAAGCCACCGGCATCAACAACTGTGGATTCATAGAGCTGGCAACCAGCAGTGACCGTCTGGAAGAGTATCGACGGGTATCGGCCTTTAACCGCTATTGCGGGGTAGACGTGCAGGAAATTTCTGCAAAGGAAGTTCAAGATCTTTTTCCTATCGCCAGAGTAGACGACGTACTCGCAGGCTTTTATGTCGAAGATGATGGCCGCGTGAACCCCGTTGACGTCACCATGGCTTTAGCCAAAGGGGCAAAAATGCAGGGCGCAAAGCTAATAACCGGGGTGACGGCTACCGGGGTGACTCGGCAACGCGGCAAAGTGACGGGGGTGACTACAGATCAGGGCACCATCGCCTGCGAGTTCGTTGTCAATTGCGCCGGCATGTGGGCCAGACAGTTTGGTGAAAATCACGGCATAGTCATTCCTAATCAGGCGGCCGAGCATTACTACCTTATTACCGAAGATGTCGACGGAATCAGCCGGGATTGGCCGGTCCTGGAAGACCCTTCAAATTACGGCTACTACCGCGAGGAAGTTGGCGGCCTGATGGTAGGTCTCTTCGAGCCTGTATCTGCTCCCTGGCGAGTGGAGGGCATACCTCACAATTTCTCATTTGGCGAACTGGAGCCCGATTGGGAGCGCATGACGCCGTTCCTGGAAAATGCGATGAGCCGCATACCCATCAGCATGGACAGCGGAATCAAAAAGTTCTTCTGTGGACCGGAGAGCTTTACCCCTGACCTTGCCCCAATTGTTGGTGAATCACCTGAACTGAAAAACTATTTCGTTGCCGCAGGACTCAATTCCATCGGCATTCTTTCTGCCGGCGGCCTGGGCAGAATAATGGCGCACTGGATACTCAAGGGCAGCCCTGACGTAGACGTGACTGGCTTCAACGTGGACCGCTTTCATGCCTACCAGTGCAACCCGGACTATCGGCGTGACAGGGCTGTGGAGTCACTGGGCACGGTTTACAAGTGTCATTACCCGACCAAGACTACAGAAACGGCTCGCAACGTTCGCCGCTCGGCCCTCCATGATCGCCTGAAAGCTGCAGGCGCTTACTTCAGTGAAGTCAGCGGTTGGGAAGCACCTAATTGGTATGCCCCGGCTGGAGAAAAAGCCGAAGTGGAGCAGTACTCCTTCGGTCGAATGAACTGGTGGCCATACTGGGCAGAGGAGCATCGGGCCTGCCGCGAAGATGTGATTTTGATGGACATGAGCATCATGTCAAAGTTCCTGGTCCAGGGTCGCGATGCGGGTGCTGTCCTGGAACGTATTAGCGCTAACCGGGTCAACGGAGCAACCGGCGTTATCACCTACACCCAGTGGCTCAACAACGACGGCATGCTTGAAGCCGACCTCACCGTAACAAAACTCGCTGATGATAAGTTTCTGGTCGTTGTTACCGATACCATGCATCGACACGCCGAAACCTGGATGCAACGCCATATCCAGGAAAATGAATTTGCTGTAGTTACCGACGTTACCGCCGGGATGACGCAAATTAATATACAGGGTCCTAAAAGTCGCGCGTTACTGCAGGCGGTAAGTTGTGCCGATCTCAGCAATGCAGCCTTTCCCTTTCGCGCTGCACGCGAGATCGACATAGGCTATGGCCGGGCCCTGTGCATTCGCATCACTTACGCCGGCGAGCTGGGCTATGAACTTTATATCTCCAGTGACCAGGCCGTAAACGTTTATGACCGACTGGTTGAGGAGGGCCATCAGCACGGTTTAGTTCACGCCGGACTGAGAGCTCTGGGCAGCCTGCGTCTGGAAAAAGCCTATCGCGACTACGGGCATGATATAGACAATACTGATAACGCCTTTGAGACTGGTCTGGGTTTTGCTGTTGCGTTGGACAAACCGGAAGGGTTTATCGGCCGGGACGCGGCAATCGCCCAGAAAGCCAACGCACCCTATGACAGGCGGCTGGTGCAGGTGCTGGTGGAAGACCCCGAACCCATGTTGTGGCACGCCGAGGTCATTTATCGCAACGACAAAGCGGTGGGCTATGTCAGGGCAGGCAGCTACGGACACACTCTGGGTGGTGCCGTCGGCCTTGCAATGATTGAACCTGGCGAAACAGTTAACCCGGGGTACCTCAATGAAGGCACTTGGGAAATTGATATCGCCGGCACGCGCTACCCCTGCCGCTGTTCTTTACAGCCGCTTTATGACCCAGGCATGGAACGCATTAAATCCTAAGCGCCGATAAAGGCACCCAGCCCTCCGCTAGCTACTGACACTGCGTATCGCTCTGTCGGTAAATCTAGGGCCTACAGCGCTGACCAGCGCAGTGCCCAGCCGCTCCCCGTATCGAGCAGCTTGTAGACAAGCTTGCGAGTTCCGCCCGTGGGCGCGGCGTTAACGTCGCCCGATTGATAAAGCGGGAATCGCCTGACCAGGGAATTTCCTACGATAGAAAATTCATCATGTCCCATGTAGCCGGCACTGATTACGGCATCGCTACCCAAAGCTTGTAATGAGATCGGGATCAATTGGAGGTTGTCAGCAATCGCATAAGCAACCACTGAACCGTAACTACCGCTGCCGGCAGACGACACATAAGCAAACACTTCTGGCCTGCCATCCCCATTGAGGTCGGCTATTTCAGCACGGTAAACAATGCCGTCCACTTCGTCCGTTACACCGGCTTGAGCGTCACCAAGGCGGATACTTAAGCTATTCATAGAGCCCACGCCGGAGGAAGACATAATCACGTTGAATTCGAACAAGGTCAGCACGCAAGCCCCCTCCTCCAGGAGTGCCTCCTTGCCACAATCCAAGCCTGATGCCTCAGCTTGAACAGGGCCCGTAATTACCGACGTCAACACGGCCAGAAAAACCCAGGAAATACCCTGTAATACTCTCTTCATAAGGAACCTTTGACCAACAGTAGCGAAGTGGGTGTTCACAAAATATGGCAGCCATGATCACATCTGCGAGTCTATCGGTAACAAGCCTATAAACCAGTCTTCCAACTGCTGGAACTTGGAATCAGCAGGCGGGTGACGCAGTGTTTGGTCGTCTCCAACCCAGACTAACTCTCCTTCCTTGATCTGAACCGACCAGCTGTTTTCCGGCAAAAAGTCCACTTCGGTAAGCTCGCGCAGCCGCGTGTTCAGTTCCTGACTATGAATCATTAAGCCAATTTCGGTATTCAACTTCAACGATCTGGGGTCAAGATTACTACTTCCAACCACTGCCTTGTCCTGGTCAATAATCATAAATTTTGCATGTAGCCCCAGTTTCTTCTGCTTGGAAGGTGCTTGCATGTAAAGATCACGGTCTTGCGCATCTGCGCGAGTTTCAAAGATCTCTACCCCCGCCCCAAGAAGGCCTCGCAAATAGCCCTGATAGGCGGCGTGCGCTGCCAGGTGATTATTAGATCGCATAGAATTGGTCAGCACCCTGACTCGTACACCGCGCTTTACTACCTTTTCCATTTCTGCCAGCAACTCAGGCGTTGGCACAAAGTAGGCTGTCACAGCGATGATATCGGTCTGGGCCTCGGCGATTGTTTGCCGCAAAAAGCTCGCCAGCTGACTGGGCTGGTCGCTATCTGCTGCCGGATCGTTAGTGGCGGGTTGATCACTGAAAAATATCGCTTTTCCTTTTAGCCCATTGTCCATTGCCGCTCGCCATGCTGCCAGCAGTTGCTGATCCTCCAGCACATCGAACTCCTCGGTATTGTCAGCGATGTACACTCTTATCGCCTTTAGTTCAACGTCGTCTGAGGGAGCATCCACAATCTGACCCACCGGAAAGGACCAACCACTGTTCCAGAAATTATCAAAGTGCGTGCTGACGGCAGCAACACTGTTACCAGTGGTCAACACCTCCATGTCCCGAAAGTTATAGTCCCCGTGAAACCCGAAATACTCGTCGGCCATATTACGGCCACCCACAATCGCGGCCTGACTATCGACGACCAGCGCTTTGTTGTGCATTCGGTGATTCACCCGGGCGAAATCACCCAAATTAAAGATCGTACGGCCTACCAGGCTCGCCGGCCTATTGCTGTAAGGATTGTAAAGTCGCAGCTCGATATTGGGATGGAGATCGAGGTGATGCAGGGCTAGATCCTGGTGCGGGGTGAAGGAATCATCAAGCAGGATACGCACACGGACACCGCGGTCGCCCGCCGCCACAAGATGCGCCAAAATTTGATTCCCTGTTTCATCTGGCAGCCATAAAAAACTTTCCAGATCGATTGATCGCCTGGCGCTGTCTATCGCCAACAGCCGCCAACGCGATGCCTCGTCACCAGCATTTAACAAATGAAATCGTTCATCCTCCGCGCTGTGAACAATTTGCTGCCAAAACTCATCCTGTGATGGCAACAAGGCCAGCTCTTCTTCCAGAACGGCTCTTTTAACAGGGGAGGAGCAGGCCGAAAGCAGCGTGATGAAAAGGGTCGCTGCAAGCAATGCCACTTTCATTGAGCGCCCGCAGTGGACGACAAAAGAAGAAAAATGCATGTTTAAAAGATGCCCTCACCAGCAATGGATTCGAGCGTTAATGTAACCGATGACCCACCGGGGCGCACACACTAAGGGCCTATTTTTAGTGAAGGCGCTCAGGCAGGAGGAGTGGAGAAATCAAAGCAACTAGAAATGCGTATGCACAGCGATGGCCACACAAATCGCACAGAACGCGATCGCAACAGTAACTTCATCAATCTTAACGTGAAAGCTTTCAAACCTGGCCATTCGCACTCTCCATTGCACTTCGCCGAGCGTTAGTAATAGCAAAATGTGACTAATGCCCTCAATTACAGTGAATTACACCAAGTTTCAGCGAGCCTGATTCGCGTAACCCAGGGTCTGAAGAGCACTACTGATTTCATCGAGAATAATCGGATCATCAATAGTGGCCGGCATTTTCCAACGCTCACCATCGGCAATGTTGCGCATGGTACCTCGCAGTATTTTGCCTGAGCGAGTCTTGGGCAAACGCTCCACCACCGCACATAGCTTAAACGCAGCCACTGGTCCGATTTTATCGCGCATAAGCTGAATACTTTCAGCCACTATGTCTTCCAAAGGCCGGTCAACGCCGGCATTCAGCACCAGCAGTCCCAGCGGCAACTGACCCTTCATCGGATCGGCCACACCAACCACGGCACATTCCGCCACGTCAGGATGATCCGCCAACACTTCTTCCATTGCCCCAGTAGAAAAACGATGTCCCGCCACATTGATAACGTCATCCGTGCGTGCCATCACAAAAATATAGCCATTTTCGTCGATATAACCGGCATCACCGGTTTCGTAATAGCCCGGGTAGCGGCTGAAATATGCGCTGATGTACCTGTCTTCAGCATTCCATAAGGTGGTAAATGTACCGGGCGGCAGTGGCTGCTTAATCACCAGCGCGCCAATATCACCCGCGGCGACCTGCTCTCCCTGCTCATTGAGCACTTGCACGTCATACCCAGGGACCGCCCTCGCTGGGGATCCGGGCACGATAGGCAGCAACTCAATGCCCAGACAGTTTGAACATATAGGCCAGCCGGTCTCCGTCTGCCACCAGTGGTCAATTACCGGTACGCCCAGTTTATCCTCGGCCCACGCCAGGGTATTTGGGTCACAACGCTCCCCGGCAAGGAACAATGACTCCAGACAGGACGTATCGTATTGCTGCAGCAACTTTCCCTGAGGATCCTCTTTCTTGATCGCCCTGAACGCGGTGGGCGCAGTGAACATCACGTTTACCTTATGTTCAGCGATAACTCGCCAAAAAGCACCGGGGTCGGGCGTTCCCACCGGTTTGCCCTCATAGATAACCGTGGTACAGCCAGCGAACAATGGGCCATAAACAATATAGGAGTGGCCAACCACCCAGCCCACATCAGAAGCCGCCCAGTAGACGTCACCCGGCGCCACGTTATAGATATTTTTCATGCTCCACTTGAGCGCTACAATACTGCCTCCGGTGTCACGCACGACCCCTTTAGGTTGTCCAGTGGTACCGGAGGTATAAAGAATGTAAAGCGGATCATTGGCCGCGACAGGAACACAGGGAACGGGTTGCGCACCAGCCATGGCCTCAGCCCAGTCCAGGTCCCTGCCAGAGATCATGCTGGCATCCTGCATGGGACGATGGAGGATAATGCAGGCACAGGGCTTGTGCTTCGCCAGGTCAATAGCGGCATCAAGCAGCGGCTTATAAGGAACTACTCGAGCAGGCTCGACACCGCAAGTTGCCGACACAATCACTTTGGGTGAAGCATCATCAATGCGCACAGCCAGTTCGTTGCTGGCAAACCCGCCAAACACCACTGAGTGCACTGCGCCCAACCTGGCACAGGCGAGCATGGCGATAAGCGCTTCAGGCACCATGGGCATGTAAACGATGACACGATCACCCTTCTCAACCCCTTGCGCGGCCAATACACCAGCAAACCGCGAGACTTCGTCGAGTAATTCGTTATAACTGTACTGGCGTTTGGTCGCTGTAATGGGGCTATCGTAAATCAGCGCAGCCTGATCACCCCTTCCCTGCTCCACGTGCAGGTCCAGGGCGTTATAACAGGCGTTGGTTGAGCCATCCGAAAACCAGCGATAGAACGGCGGGTTCTCCTCATCCAGCACGGTGTCTGGGGCCTGGTACCAGTGAATATTTGCCGCGGCGTGTCGCCAGAATTCCCGATTGTTCATTGAGCTATCCGATTAAAGCTGAGGCGAGAAATCAGCTCTTCAATTTGACTAACAGGTTATACATCCGAGTCGCAAAACTGCCATAGGGCGGACGCAGAAACTGCAGCGATGAGAAGCCCGCCTGATAGAACACCGGACGCAGTTTAGAAAACGTAATAAACCCCTCTTTGCCGTGATAGTGCCCCATGCCGCTGGGGCCCACTCCTCCAAAGGGTATGTCGTGCTGGGCGACATGAAGCAAGGCATCATTCACTGTCACGCCGCCGGACATAATTCTTTCGATATAGAGATCAGCCAGCTTGCGATCATTGGTGAACGGATACAGAGCAAGGGGTCTGTCCTTGCTGTTCACGTAGTCGATCACTTCCTGCGGTTCCTTATAACTTTGTACCATCAACAAGGGGCCAAACGTCTCCCGGTTGCGGATTGTCATCTCTTCGGTAGTGTCCAGGACCAGGTGCATAGGGAACTTGCGGGACTCATAATTAATCGGCTGATCACCGCACAGATTGACGATAGTCGCGCCTTTTTCCTGCGCGTCGGCGAGGGTATCGGCGAGGCGTTTCATGGAGCGATCATCGATAACTGAGGTGTAATCAGTGTGCTCAATATTCGGACAATGCTTAGCCACGTAAGCCCTGGTGTGCTCTATAAATTCCTCTCGCTGGCTCTCGTGGACGAACACGTAATCAACGTTGGTGCATATTTGGCCGGCGTTGAACTGCTTCACGAACATGATGCGTTCAGTCGCCTTCTTCAAATTGTAGTTGGGGTCTATTACTGCTGGGGCTTTACCGCCGAGTTCAAGTACGACAGGTGTCAGGTTTTGGGCGGCGGACGCCATAACGGACTTGCCGGTTTGGCCAGAGCCTGTGAACACAATCAGGTCGAAAGGTATTTTGGAAAATTCAACGCCTACGCCACCGGTTTCTTCGAAAAAGCGTAGCTTGTCCACCGGGAAGTATTTGGGCGAGAGTTCCATCAGCAGGCGGGTCAAGTTAATAGAATTTTCCGACATTTTAACCATCGCGCGATTACCCGCGGCAAAGGCTGAAGCCAAAGGCATAAAGCTCAAATTGATCGGGAAATTCCACGGTACTATCATGCCCACCACGCCCAGCGGCTGGGGGATCACTCGGTTTTTAGCACCGGGAAACATCATGATATCGACATGGCGTTTCTGCACCTTCATCCAACCCTTGAGGTGCTTGATAGCGTCGTTAATGCCATCTGTGACCGCAATGATTTCCGCAAACTGGGTCTCATGCCGGGAGCGGTTGCCATAGTCTGCGCTGATAGCATCGATGATTGCATCCATGTTTTCCGACAGCATTCTTTTGAGGTTCTGCAAATCCTGCTTACGCTGCTGGTAATCGGGATTAGGAGCCGCCAGGTATTCGGTGCGTTGCAGCTGAAATTGGCTGTTTAGCATCGCAGCGTTATCAAGGGTCGGGGTTTCCTGTGCAACAGTCATGGCGATCTCACTTAGGTTGTTGTCGAAAATTCAGTGCCATCTAGTTTACTCTCCTTCATCGCTATTACCTGCACTTTATCATCCGATGATCAGTCATATATGGCCAAACTTAAGGTGAGCCATAGCGACCAATGATGCGTATCTACAGACACTTGAATTCAACTGTTAAAAGAGATCGCCAATGACCATCCTGCGGGAAGTAATAACCGTCAAACGCCCTGTCGACGAGGCTTTTGCCTATGTGGCGGACTTCACTACGACTACCGAGTGGGATGCAACAGCGTTGAAGGCGGTTAAGGTAACCCCTGGCGCCATCGCAGTGGGTACCCGTTTCCTGGTGACCTGCGCCATGCCGGTGGGCTCAATAGACATTGAATACACGGTTGCAGCGTTGGAAATTCCAAACCGCATCGTGTTAAGCGGGAAAAGCAAACTGTTCGATATTGAGGACACTATTACCTTCGCCACGGTCTCTGGGGGAACCAAGATTAACTACCAGGCGGAATTTAAATTTGGCCCGCTTGTCGGCTCTCTCTCCGGCATGATGCAGTCGGGACTGGACAAGATGGGCCGAGAGTCACTGGCAGGGCTTAAAAAAGCCCTGAACAACCGGTTTCCGGCTCCCAAGTACGACGGCGCCGCGAATGTCGCAGATCGACTTATTATTCCGAAGCTGGCGCGATTTACCCGCCATGGCTACACCCGAGGTCGCAAGCACTGGAACCCAATTTCGGCTGACCTGCGTGGCAAGCACATGCTTATCACTGGTGCATCGACCGGACTTGGCCACGCATCTGCCTTGGAACTGGCAAGGCGCGGAGCCGAGCTAACCCTGGTAATGCGTAACCCGACCAAAGCTAAAGCAGTGAAGGCAGAGATTTTGCGCGAGACTGGTAATGAAAACGTCGCTATTGAAATCGCTGACCTCAGCTTGTTAGCACACGTTGATGCCCTCGCGGAACGCTTGTTATCCGCAGGAAGACCGATAGACGTGCTAGTAAACAATGCGGGCGCACTCTATAACGAGCGTCGGGAGACCAGCGAGGGACTGGAGGCCAGCTTTGCGCTGCTTCTGGCTAGCCCGTATCGGCTGACATTGGCGCTCAAACCACTACTGCAAGCGGCGGGCAGGGCGAGAGTGATTAACGTTGTTTCCGGCGGCATGTACAGCCAGAAGCTATCAGTGAAAAATCTGGTGTCGGATACCTCTGACGGCTATTCCGGCTCTGTTGCTTATGCTAAAGCGAAGCGTGCACTCATGGTGGTGACCCGCCACTGGGCGAGCGCATGGCGAGGCGATGGTATTGCGGTTAATGCGATGCACCCTGGCTGGGCAGATACCCCGGGGGTACAGACATCACTCCCGTTGTTCCATGCCATTACCCGATTTGCGCTGCGCAGCCCCGCTGAGGGCGCAGATACTATCGTCTGGATGGCAGCTGCCACTGAGGCCAGTAAATTAAGCGGTCAGCTGTTGCTGGATAGAGAGCCACAGACGCTGTATTTGCTGAGGGGAACGCAGGAGGCGCCCGCAGAGCGCAAAAAGCTGCTGCAGTTCATGGAAGATTTTGCACCCGTGGACGCGCCTAATGATGCAGCACAAAAGCAGGCACACGCAGGGTGAGCCTAACTGACCCGGTTATTTATTGGTTCCGCCGGGACCTGCGCCTTACCGACCTGCCTGGATTACACGCAGCACTCGCTTCCGGCAAACCCGTTATCCCCTGCTTTATTCTCGATGATGAGAGCACGGAGGAATGGGCGATGGGCGGGGCCAGTCGCTGGTGGCTGCACCACAGTCTGCAAGCGCTCACCAAAAGCGTCGCTGAGCAAGGCGGCAACTTGCTTGTCCGTCGCGGAGATACTCAGGCCCAGTTAAACGCTTTAGTCAACGAAACGGGCGCCGCTGCCGTCTATTGCAGCGAGTTATATGAGCCCGACGCTCGCGAGTTAGAAAAAACGTTAGGCGAGGAATTGGCAAAGAGCGGTGCCGCTCTCCACTGCCTCCCGGGGACGCTGTTTTTCAGGCCTCATGAGGTGCGTAACGGTTCCGGTCTGCCATTCAAGGTGTTCACACCTTTCTGGCGACACTGCATGCAACGACTCCCCTCAATGCCGCTGCCGCAGAAGACGACATTTACGACCAATAGCTTCTTACAACACTCTTTGACCGGACTGAGCTGTGAGCAGTGGCAACTGTTACCCGATTCTCCCAACTGGGCCGCAGACTGGCACAGCTACTGGACTCCCGGGGAAGCGGGTGCAACAGAGACATTAAAGCAGTTCGTCACCAACACCCTGGCCGATTATGCTCAGGGGAGAGACTTTCCCGCAAGAGATGCCTCGTCGCGACTTTCAGCGCACTTTCACTGGGGTGAAATTTCTCCTCGGCAAGCGTGGGCGGCCGTCAACAAGGCGCCAGGCAGCAATGAAAAAGATCAGCATAAGTTTTTATCTGAGCTTGGGTGGCGTGACTTCAATCATCACTTGCTGTTTCATTTCCCCCATATTGCCGACCGCCCTTTCAAGCCCAGCTTCTCGCAGATGCCGTGGCAAGGGTCTGATGAGACTTTTAAGGCATGGTGCGAGGGTCGCACCGGTTACCCCATTGTCGATGCAGGTATGCGGGAACTCTGGCAAACCGGTTTTATGCACAACCGGGTAAGGATGATTTGTGCTTCCTTCTTGACCAAGCACTTACTGCTACCATGGCAGTGGGGTGCTCGCTGGTTTTGGGACACTCTGGTTGACGCCGATCTGGCCAACAACAGTGGCGGCTGGCAATGGGTCGCCGGTTGTGGAGCGGATGCCTCCCCCTGGTTCCGCATTTTCAATCCTATGCTTCAGGGCAAAAAGTTTGATGGCGACGGAGAATACGTGCGTCGCTGGCTGCCCGAATTAGCCGGACTCAGTGATCGCGATTTACAGATTCCCTGGGAGGCACCTCCCCTGGTGCTGGCAGACGCAGGTGTCACATTGGGAAGCGACTACCCGTTTCCGATTGTCGACCATAAGGAGGCCCGCGTTGCTGCGCTAGATGCTTATGACGCAGTGTCCAAAGCGTCTTCTTGATAACGGTACTGTATTGTCACTTGTTGCGACTTGCCGTCATCGTCGCGAAGGTTACTAACGCCCCTAAACTGCAATAAGCGCCTACTGTCTTGGTCATACTGCAGTCGAATAGGATCAATAAGGGCAGCAAATAACCAATTGTCCAGCGTGACCGAAAGGCAGAGCCTACTCTCGGGGCACGCCATCGCTGATTCCATTTGCGCGCGCATATTCAGTGGTTTGTCGCGGCCGACAACCAGGAACGGAAATTGCACTGCGGCGCCGCTAGACAGTTCGTCCCAACGCATACGGACATAGTGGTCAAAACCGGCGTCTACCACCACGTCTTCACCAAACTCACTGTCGATGACCACTGTCTCACCGGCTCGCAAGTCTTCTATCTGCAGACCTGGAGCCTGCATAGACCCGCGATAGTCAATTCGCTTACGGGCGAACACATCGCCCTCGGGATATCGGTATTCCACCAGGCATTCTTCGCCGTTCGTGGCGCACTTGTGCACTTCCAGATAGCGCAAAGCGCCTCCGTCTTCAGCATAGGCTTCGCCTATGACTGATTGTGCGTGCGCCGAAGACACTCCCAGAATAAAGACCACCATCAAGGAACTAGTAGCTCGCATGGCCGACCCCTATCTTGCGCAAATCGGTAAACTTTCGCGCAACCAACAGCAGTGTTGGAAACATCAAAGCCCAAAATAGTGCCAGGACCACCCCGCTCTGCTGCAATGTTCCGAACTCGATGCTTGATAAAGACACTCCGAGTCGGTAGCTGCCATAGCCGCCAAATGCACCTAACACAGCGGCTAGCCAGGGGCGATCTCCCAGTGTTGAAAACGCATGCATGAAGGTTGTTGCCAGAACAGGCCAAAGTGCAGAAAGCCAAAGCGGCGCGACCGGCGCCGCGCCAGGCGATTGCAGAACGCCGCTGACAAACAGTAGCTGATCAACCACGAGGCCTATTGCGGTAATGGTAAATACGAAATACCACTCCTCTCTGCCCCTGCCTAGCAGGGCCATATGAAGACCCACATGAACTGAGGCCACCAGCCAAGCGAGAGCGGCGTCCTGACTGAGTACAATCAGTAACCAGCTCACATTAAACAGCACACCATTGAATAATTTCGCTTTCACACTAATGCTCCGGGAAGCGATATCCGGGTTTGGCGAAAGTCATTTGCACAGTGCCAATAATGCGTTCCCGGAACCCTCCTTCGCAGTAACAAAGGTAGAATTCCCACATGCGTTCAAAGATATCGTCAAAGCCCTGCGCCCTGACCTCCTCCCTGGCGGCCATGAAACGCCTGCGCCATTCTTCCAGTGTTCGCGCATAATCGAGGGTGATATCCTTGAGATGCACTATCTGCATATCGGTGTCCTTCGCAATATGCTTTGAGATGACTTCCACAGAAGGCAAACAACCCCCGGGGAAGATGTAACGCTTAATAAAATCGACAGAATCGCGAGCAGCTGCGTAGCGCTGGTCTTGCACAGTAATCGCTTGCAACGCAAACTTCCCGCCGGGGGCCAACAGATCACTGCAGCGCCGGAAGTACTCGGCATAGTATTCGTGGCCCACTGCTTCAATCATTTCGATCGATACGATCTTGTCGTATTGGCCCTCCAGTTTCCGGTAGTCTTCACACAGCAAGGTAATCTGGTCCTCTAGCCCCAACTCCCGCACCTGATCGCTGGCGTGCTTGTATTGTTCCTGGGAAATCGTAGTTGTGGTGACCCTGCAGCCATACTTCTGCGCAGCGAAAATTGCCATACCGCCCCAACCTGTGCCGATTTCTAGCAAATGGTCCTCCGCTTTCAGCTCTAACTGTTGGCACAGCAAGTCGAGTTTGTGAAGAGAAGCCTGCTCCAGACTGGCGTCCGCTGAGGGATATACCGCTGCCGAATACATCATAGTTGGATCCAGGAACAGGTTGAAAAATTCGTTACCCAGATCGTAATGCGCGCTGATATTCCGGCGCGAGCCACTCAAGCTATTGATATTGACGCGCTGGAAAATACGCAGCAGCCACTGGCGAACTCGAGAAGAGCCCGCATCCATGCTGTCCATAGTCGCCATGTTGGCTGAGAAGAGGCGAATGACATCAACCAAATCCGGTGAGGTCCAGTAGCCCTGCATATAAGCTTCTCCTGACCCTATCACGCCGCCGGTCAAGACAGCCTGGTAAATAGCGGCGTCGTGAACACTGACGACCGCGTGAATTCCCTCCGAGCTATCGGGTTGGCCGAAGTGCTCTGTGTGCTCACCCTCATGGATCGTAAGAGACCCAAACTGCAGCCCTGAAAGGACTCGGACCAACATTGAACGAGCGAACCCCTGCCCGCGCCAGTGGCTGCGAATACCAGGAAGACTAACGGCGCTTACACTTGCATCACTCATACGGAGTTCTCACTATTTATCGTTTTTGGATGGGGGACAAAAGGAATACGCTTGAGCCACAGTTTCAGTGCTTGCCAGTAAATTCCTATCACGACCTGCAAGGTCATCATGGGATACAGCGCAAGGTGGCGGGTGAAGCAGCCGGTCGATTCGCCCTGTTTTTCCAAGGTCAGAGTGGCATCAAACTGCTTAATCCCGCCACGGGAGTTGGCGAGGTGAACCACCAGCTTTTCATCTGGGGTGTTGCTGCGCCAGTGGTAGCGCATATCCATAGGCATGAAGGGGGACACGTGCATGGCTTTTTGGAACTCCGCGTCCACCCAGTCATTGCGGACATCACCACCTTTGGCAGGCAGCACGTAGGTACACCGCTGGTTCCACGGAGTGTTGGTCACCTCCGCCACCACGTGAGTCACTTCTTCGTCAGCAGAGCAGCAGTAGTAGCAGGTGATCGGGTTAATGATAAAGCCGAAATAACGTAGATTCGCCAGCATTAGCACAGGCCCTTGAGGGCGAACGCCAGTTTCCAGCTCCACTTTGTCCAGAACCGCTTGTTTTAACGGTATCTCCGGGTTTCCCAGGAAATCGCTGCGGCGGAATCTGGCCAATGCAGGATAACGTGCAGACCAGCCCCATGTTTTATCTAACAAAGCGGGCATTTCATCAAGATTGAATAAGGGCATGAACACCTTGTAGCGAAAGCTATGCCCCTTAGGCACCAACCTCCGGTGTTTTACCCAACCGCTGTAAACCGCACTTTTCAAGCAGCTGACCCTACCAGACTCAGGGGCACACCATTGCTGCGACTGCCGCCCACACCGATGCCATTAGCCACTTTAAGGGCTGAGTAGACACCGTCCTCGTGGAAGCCGTTGCGCCAGTAGGCCCCGCAGAACCAGGTGCTGCCTCCGTTTATCTCTCCCCAACGTTCCTGCGCTGCTATGCCTGGCAGCGTAAAAACCGGGTGGGAATATTCAAATTGTCCCAGGATTTTGTGCGGGTTTATCGATTCTCGATCATTAAGCGTTACGCAAAATGTTTCAGGGGCTGTTATGCCCTGGAGGATATTCATGTTGTAGGTAAGCGTGGCTCGCTGCGTGTCAGGCCTGCGCTGATAATTCCAGCTTGACCAGGCCAGCTCCCTATCAGGCAACAACTGCGTGTCGGTATGCAGCACTATGTCGTTGTTCTGGTAAGGGATGGCGCCAAGAATTTCCTGCTCCTTAGGCTTGGCATCATCCAGCATGGCCAGTGCCTGGTCGCTGTGGCAGGCGAAGACCACTGAGTCAAAATGCTCGACCGAGCCATCAATCATTCGTAACTCGGCGCCCTGCTCGCGGCGTTTCACCCCCGCGATGCAAGAATCGGTGTGTATATTGTGAGAGAAAGGATCGGATAAAGGCTTCAAATACTCCCGTGACCCCCCCTCTATTACTCGCCACTGCGGTCGGTTGCGAATACTGAGCAGGCCATGGTTGCGGAAAAATCGTACAAAGAACTGCAAGGGAAATTCCAGCATCACCGGGACGTCAGCAGACCAAATCGCAGATCCCATCGGCAGCAAATAGTAATCGATGAAAGTCGCGCTGTATCGGCCGCGCTGCAGATACTCTCCAAGGCTCATGCCTGGGTCTAATCGGCCTGCTTCCAGGTCCTCGACCGATTCGCGATTAAATCTCATGATATCTCGCAGCATCCCCAAAAACTTGGGGGACGCTATGTTTTTACGTTGCGCAAACAATGTGTTGAGGTTAGAGCCCGCGTATTCAAGGCCGGATCCAACATCAGAAAGGCTAAAACTCATCTCCGATGGCTTGCTGGCAACACCCAGCTCATCCATCAGCGCAATAAAATTAGGGTACGTCCAATCGTTAAATACAATAAACCCCGTGTCGATGGCAAACCGGCGGCCTCCCATCGCTACATCAACTGTGGCGGTATGGCCCCCAATACGGCTTTCTCGCTCAAAAACATGCACCTCGTGCTCCGGGTGCAAGTAGTGGGCGCAGGCCAAGCCGGAGATACCGGACCCTATTATTGCAATTTTCATGGTTTCGATACCCCCAAATGTATGATTTCTCCGATAATTACGCCCCCTATGAAGGGCCGGATCAGTAGTCTCTCAAATATGAACAAAGTGTGATCCATTCACTACATTACATCGTAATTAGCTACAAGATGCTAAACTCTGGACGACAAGAAGTGAATAAGATGGCAGCGAGGATGCAAATGGCGGATTCCGCAGGGCAAAATACCGGTGGTAGACGAGACGATGAGTGGAGTGTCTGCTTACAAACGGTGGCCCAAACGCAAGACAAACAAGAGTTCGCGAAATTGTTCAAGCATTTCGCGCCTCTGATCAAAGCCTTCGCCCTTAATGGCTCCGCACTTGCCGCGGCGCATGCCGAGGAGCTCGTCCAGGAGGTCATGATCAAGGTGTGGCAGAAGGCCACTGCGTACAACCCTCACAAAGCAGCGGCCAGCACCTGGATCTACACAATAGCTCGAAACTGTCGCACGGACATGTACCGACGTCTACAGAAGTTCGACACACCCATCAGTGCGGACGATATCTGGCCTGAGGGGGAATCCGATGAGATGTTTGTTGCCGTACAACAAAAGAGAGATGCAACCCGAATTCGGGAAATGCTGCAGGATCTGCCTCACGAACAGTGTCAGATCTTGATGAAAGTATATATGGAAGGCAAATCGCACAGCGAAGTAGCCGAGGAGCTCGATCTGCCACTGGGGACCGTCAAGTCTCGAGTCAGATTGGCAATGAAGAAATTACAACTTACCGCGGAAAGATAGGATTATGACGAAATATCATCCCGATACCAGATTACTCAACGAGTACTCGTCCGGCACTTTGGCCCTGGCGCAGTCAGTATGCGTTTCACTACATTTGAATTACTGTGAGCAGTGTCGCCGAGCGCATCAGCAGCTGCAGCAGCTCGGCTCGGTGCTATTTGAAGAACTAGCGCCACAGCAGGTAGATGACTCTTTACTCCGCACCGTGATGGGGCGACTGGACGACGAACCAGAGCCGTTAAGTTACAGCAGTACTGCTGTAGAAGACGATGATTGCCCGCCACTGATCCAGCGCCTCATGAAAGGCGACTACCGGAACCTGGAGTGGAAAAAATTAAGTTCACAGGTGCGCGTCAGCCGACTGCGGACCGGTGATGCAGTCAATGAAGTTGCGTTGTACCACATCAACGCTGGGGCGAGCATTCCAAAGCATACCCACAACGGTACCGAGTTGACGCTCGTCCTCGAAGGCGCATTCTCTGACGAGGAAGGTCGTTATGAGGCAGGAGACTTTGTGATGCGCGATGCAAGCCAGCAACATACGCCCACCGCTACGCAAGAGCGCGATTGTATTTGCATCGGTGTGCTTGACGCTCCAATCAAGTTTACCGATTGGAAATACCGGATGGTCAACCCATTTTTGAAGCTTCAAGCTAGCTGACATCAGTTAGTGGAAAGTCAAAGGGCCACTCACGTGGCCCTTTTTTTTGCCCGTAGACATTTATTCGACAACATCTCTCATCCAAATTTCTCAGCGCTCCGTAACAACTTTAAACCGCTTCGAACTTAAGGATATCTCATGAATGCAATCGTTCCAGAGCACGCCCTAATAGCCTATTCTATTTCTCCGGAAGCCGAGAAGGTTCGCCGCGCACTCATCGCGGCTGGCCTTGAAACTCCGATGGTACCCACCGGTTTAGATGCTGAGGAAAAATATGATCGTCTGCGTCAATCGTTTACTGACGTGTTGAGCACGCTTGGGCTGGACCTCAGTGATGACAGCCTGTGTGAAACTCCGCACCGGATCGCCAAGATGTATCTCAACGAGATATTTTCTGGCCTGGATTACGAGGGCTTCCCGCGCATTTCCACCATCGACAATAAGATGCAGGTTGACGAGATGGTATGCATTGACGAAATCGAGTTGGTAAGCACCTGCGAACACCACTTCGTTACCATTGACGGCTTTGCCAGAGTCGCTTATGTGCCCGGTGAAAAGGTTATTGGCCTGTCAAAAATCAATCGTATCGTGCGCTTCTTCGCCCAACGCCCCCAGGTGCAAGAGCGGTTAAACCGACAGATACTTGTAGCATTGCAGACGCTGTTGGAAACCGACGATGTTGCGGTGGCGATCGAAGCAACACACTATTGCGTGAAATCACGCGGCGTGATGGACGGCAATTCCAGCACCAGCACACTTGCCCTCGGGGGTTGTTTCAAACACGATCCTCAGCAGCGCAGAGAGTTCCTGAAGGCGTAAGAATACTTTGCCACATACGGAGCCCTTGCCTCTGGTAAGGGCCCCAAAGCCCCGCTGATTTATCACCGCTAGTATCCCTCGCGAGCGGTTCCCCGACCTGAACCCCTGTAGTACCCTACTCGAAGAGACCGAGCCTTTGTTGATTTGGCTCAAGCACCAGACAGACACAACGCACATACTTGTAGCCGGTAACGAACTGTTCAGGGGTTTCATGCACAAGCAAAATCCGAAAGTCGCAGCGCGAGTCACCCAGGCAATGCGAACTCTGCCTCGCGACCATTTTATCGAAATGAGCAATCCCTCTTTGGTTTTGGGACGCAGTATCCCGCCAACCAATGCCGTCTCGGAAATTTTGAACCACGCCAACATCCAGCCTGATCACAAAATGTTGCTGGTTGGCACGGGGGCCGGCTATGTGGCTGCCCTGGCCAGCAAACTTGCTGCCAAAGTTGTCGCACTGGAAATCAGTGACGCTATGGCACAGCAAGCGCAAAAAAGATTCAACGAACTAGAACTTGCCAATCTGATTCAACGGACCGCTGACGGTAGTGCTGGCGCACCGGAGTTAGGTCCTTATGATCGCATTTTTGTAGCCACCCCAAGAGTGACCGACAAAGCCCCGTTGATAGCCCAACTCACGGATGGGGGGCAGCTGTTGGCCATTGAACAAGGCGAGAACGAAACTCTGATCCTGACACGCTACGAGGTCAATGAACCGGGCGCCGCTTTGCGTAAAGAATTGGCCATGGTAGATTTTTCCCGCGATACCGGCCTGACCCTGCTGGACATGGGCATGGTTGACCAGGTGATGCTGGCCGAGGCGCGTCGAGTTGCACGAGCCAAACGACTACCTGTTATCAATGTACTCAGAGAAAAGCTCAATCTCGAAGACTCAGCACTTTATCGCCGTTTGGCTGAAGAGAACGCCATTCCTTTTGCAGCTATTGACGACTTGTTACCCCAGGTCCAACCGGAACTAATGGAAGGCTTTTCGCGCAGCTTTCTGGACAGCAATCACCTCATCCCACTCAAGGTAAAAGATCGCACCTTGCAGGTGGTAACCGACGACCCGGACAGCTCGGTGGACGACATCTACCACATGTACCCCTACGACCAGGTCAGTAAAACCCTGGTCACCCCCAATGATTTCAAACGGCTTTGGACCACCGTAGAACTTTCATTACAAGGCAATGCCCACCAGTTGTGGTCTGCCAAACCTGAACCAGAGGAAAAAAAAGACGACCTGTTGGACCGAGAAAAAACCCGGATTGAAGCTCATCTTATTACCCTTTGTGACGCCTTGTTACTGGATGCGGTCAGCGAGGGAGCAAGCGACCTGCACATAGAACAATACAAAAACAGCACCCGCATCAGACTGCGGGTAGACGGTGACCTACACGACCTCACTCATTATCGTTTATCGCCCCAGGAAGCCAAGGGTCTAATCAATGTCATCAAGATCCGAGGCGACATGGATATCGCTGAAAAGCGTTTACCACAGGGGGGGCGCTCCCAATTGACCGCCGGCGGCGTCAGCTATGACTTGCGTATCCAGATACAGCCTTCCCTTCACGGCGAGGCGGCAGTTATTCGCATGCTGCCGCAGTCAGGCAATATCGTAGACATCGAAGACCTGGGCATGACGGCGCCACTGATGAAGAGTTACCGCCGCCTGCTACAAAACCCATCGGGTCTGGTGCTGGTGGTAGGCCCAACCGGGTCCGGCAAATCCACCACCTTGTATGCCGGACTGTCGGAGTTGGCCCGCGACGGCCGCCGTAAAGTACTGACCATTGAAGACCCGATCGAATACTCTATCGATGGTATTCAACAAACTTTCACCCGCTCAGATATAGGGTTCAATTTCGCCGATGGCATGCGCTCTTTTGTGCGCCTGGACCCGGACGTCATTCTGGTAGGAGAAATTCGTGATACCGAAACTGCCGTGGAGGCGATCAGGGCTTCACAGACCGGACACGTGGTGTTGTCCACCCTGCACGCCAATGATGCGGTCGATGCCCTGCAACGTATTTATGACCTGGAGGTGCACGCTAATTCTGTCGCCAGCGAATTGATGGCCGTTATCGCCCAGAAACTCGCCAAACGGGTTTGCACTGACTGCCGCCAGGACGCCGAGCCTGACCCGGTCATACTGGCCGAGCTGTTCCCGGAAGGCGTGCCGGCAAGCTTTCGCTGCTTTGAAGGTGCCGGCTGCGAAACGTGCGGTGGGCGAGGCACCAAAGGCCGAGTGGGTGTGGTCGAATATATGCAGGTCAATACCGAGATCCGCACCGGCATATCGTTGCGCTACCCGATTGCCCAATTGCGTTCCATTGCGCTGGATTCCGGGCTGATCACTATGCGCGATAGCGCGCTCAATCATGTGATCGAGGGGACGATTCCACTGTCTGAACTTCCCAGGGTATTGCCATCAGAGCGCATGGCCCCGGAGAAGCGAGGTGCCTGGTAAATGAACAAGGAAAACATACAGCGGCTGCCTGCAGAGCAGTACTTCAGCGATGAGTTAGCGAGCCTGCGCGCCAACGACGCCTGGCCTAAACCACCGGGCTGGTTAATGTCGCCCAAAGGAGTGGAGACTTTTGTGCTGGGTGATGAGGCACTGACAATAGCGCCTAAATTTGTCGCGCCCAGTGAAATTGTCACCCGAGTAATCATCTCGCTGGCAACTCAGCGAGGTGCCATGCTAGTTGGCGAACCGGGCACTGCCAAGTCCTGGCTGTCTGAGCTAATATGCGCTGCCATTTGCGGTGACTCCACCCTTATCATCCAAGGTGGTGCCATTGAGACCATTCAGCAGCTGCTTTATACCTGGAATTCCGCCATTCTCGAACGCAAAGGGCCCTGTCTTGAGGCACTGATACCCGGCCCTATCTACCGGGGCATGGAACAAGGCTTGCTGGTCCGCTATGAAGAAATAGCGCGCTCCTCCCCTGCCCTGCAGGACGCTTTACTGTCGATCATGTCAGAAAGGTCTATTACCGTGCCCGAGCTCTCTGGCGAAGATGGCATATTGTACGCCCGCGACGGCTTTAACCTTGTGGCGACTTCAAACACCACTGACGTGGGCGTCAACGAGATGAGTTCGGCCCTGAAGCGGCGCATGAATTTTGAAACGATTCACCCTATCAAGTCAGTCGAAGATGAAATTGGTGTTGTTATCAGGGAGGCCGAAAAAGCACTGAAGGCTTCCGGAGTGGATGTGCAACCCGACGAAGATATCATTCGCGCATTAGTCGTTATTTTTCACGAGTTGCGCAACGGTCAGTCTCTGGATGGGCGCAGCACTGACCGACTGGCGTCGGCGGTGATGTCCACCGCAGAGGCGGTATCAGTTGCCCATGCCATGGGGGTCTACGCCTATTACTATCGGGAAGGAAGCATGCTGGCCGAAGACTTCACTGACTTTTTAGTCGGGGCCGCTATCAAGGATAATAGCGCTGACCTGAAACGTATGAACCATTACTTCGAAACCGAGGTCGCACACAAACAAGGCGATGTATGGCAAATTATCTACCGGCGATGGCAGGAGTCGTTCAGGTTTTGACCAGGTATCCGCAGCAGTGATGACCTCGCGCAGATCAGTCCTCTTCACGTAACTTGATCGGGCCAAACATTTCAGGGAACCGCCCTTCCATGCCCTTATAAAACTCACGAAAATAATTCATATCTTCGGTCACGTTGCCGGTTACCGTGATCGCTGGACCAAAGCCCCCGCGTTTTTGGCCAAAGTCCAGGAATGAGGGGCAAATAGGTACATTCGCCTGTCTGGCGATGTGATAAAAACCAGACTTCCAGTGCTCCGCTTTTGCCCGGGTTCCTTCCGTGGGCACCACCAGAACCAGCTCGTTCTGTGCTGCAAAAGCGGCGATCATGCTGTCTACTGTGTTGGTGCTTTTATGGCGAACAATGGGCATCCCACCCATGGCCCGCATCAACCAACTTAGCGGCGGCCAGAACAACGAATGCTTAGCCATCCAGGTCACTTTCATATCGAAAGCGGCGGCAAATAGCAGCATCAGCGGAAAATCCCAATTCGAGGTGTGAGGGGCGGCAATTAACACGTACTGCGGGTATTCAGGCTTGGCGCCTTCCAACTTCCAGCCAAACAGACCCAGCAGCTTGCGGGCCAGTGACTGTTTCATATTAGCGGTCCGAGATGGGCATCACACAATAGCATAAGCAAACTCAAATAGCTCCGCTGTTGCGAGCCAGATAACGGTCAAGGGCGTTCGCAAATGCCTGCTTATCTCGGGGGCCCAGCGCCGCAGGACCGCCGCCTATATCACCGCTCGAACGCATCGTATCCATAAAGTCCCGCATGTTCAGGCGGGGTTTAATATTGTCTGCTGTCAATTGCTCTCCCCTTGGTGATATCACCCCGGCGCCCTTTTCAATCACTTCCGCAGACAGTGGAATATCGGATGTGATCACCAGATCTCTTTCACTTACCTGCGCCACAATATAGTCATCAGCGACATCAAAACCCTGAGGTACCTGGCGACAGCTAATCCAGGGTGAACTAGGGGCGGGGATAACATGGTTTGCGACCAGAACCAGAGGCTGTTCCAGGCGATTGGCAGCACGATACAAAATTTCCCGGATGACCTTGGGGCACGCATCGGCGTCTACCCATACCGTTATGGCCATTAATTCTCTCCAGCGGCTTGATTACCATACCGTATCCGAAGCCATGGCATATTGCGATACTGGCTCTTTCCTATCTCCATCATGCGACAGCAAAACAGCCAAAGCACGACGCCTGCTATATACTCCAGCTTTCAATCAGGGAGGGATGCAAATGAACGACGAGTTGTTTCGACACACCCAAACCGTCGATCGAAGCAGCGATGACTCGGCAATTAACGGACGAACACCGACTGACCCAACTCAGAATGAAGTGGCACCGCAACAAGAAGGCGACGTCATCCTCGATCGCTTTGAGGTGAAACGCTTCCTTGGCAGTGGTGCTTTCGGGTTTGTTTTTCTCGCTTATGACATGGACCTTGATCGTCTGGTCGCCATAAAAAAACCCTCCCAGAGAATGCTGTCCCAGCTGGGCAATATCGACCAACTCATCAGAGAAGCGCGCACTGTAGCCCAGCTCGATCATGAAAACATCGTTCCTGTCTACGATACCCTCAGCGCACCAGACGGTTCCTGCTACATCATTTCAAAGTTTGTTCGCGGCCAGGATCTGCGCTCATTGCTGCTGCAAGGCCGCCCAGGAATGCCTAAAATTGTCAAAACGATAAAAGACGTTGCCTTCGCATTGCATCACGCCCACCTTAACGCGATTGTTCACTGCGACATCAAGCCAGCGAACATCATGCTCGATGACAATGGCAAGGCTCACGTTACCGACTTTGGCATTGCATTCAACCTGAAAGCCTGTCTGCAAGACACAGCATCAGACGGTACACCCGCTTATATGAGCCCGGAACAAACCCAGGAGCAGAATAAATCGCTGGACGGTCGTTCCGATGTTTACTCGCTGGGCATTGTGCTTTATGAGCTACTGTGCGGGCAGCTGCCGTTCTCTGGTGAAACTCGGACCGAGCTGGTCAACAACATACTTAGTGCCAATGCCAGACCACCTCGCCAAATAGACGATAGCATACCCAGGATTATTGAAACCATTTGCCTGAAGGCGATGGCTCGCGACCCCGCACAACGATACACAACAGCGCTGGATATGGCCCGTGATCTTGAACAATACGCCGGCTATGATCCCAAGCCCATTGATGTTTCGATGGTCGACGTACCGCCAGAACTCAATAAGCTCATTGAAGAGCTCTCCGAGAACACCCATGACATTTGGGCAGTTCAGCGGTACCAGGATGGCTGGAAGTTAGGAGACGTGCGCAACGACAGTCACAAGACTCACCCTTGCCTGATAGCTTATGAGCAACTTCCTGAATCAGAAAAGCAATATGATCGTGCCACCGTATTAGGCACTATCAAGGGCATGCTGGCACTGGGCTACACTATTGAAAAGAAAAACTAGCCGCTAGCGTATCAAAGCCATGTTTAGGCATGCAGGCCAGAGTGCTCCAGCGGTCGCTCACGATGAATCAATATCCATTCTGAATGCTCTTCCAGACAAGCCTCTCCCAAAGCTCGCAATACTTTTTCCTGCATAACCGGGTCCGATTTGGCGGCGAGCGATTGACGCTGTGCATTGCTGAACGTCTTGTGCATGAACTGATATTGCTTGGTCAACTCTTTATCAGCCTTCTTATACGCATAAGCTTGCCGAATGCCCGCGGTCAAAGGCAGAAGACCCATCAGGATGAACAGAATGTTGGTTGCGGTATCGTCAAGAATGGATCCAATCGCAAGCAGTAACAAGGCGATAAAAATGCCCACCCACAGAGTGAACGTGCCATAGAACTCATTCCGCTTCAGCTTTTTTTCCCTGTGCAGGGAGGCCGAATCGTAATACCCGAGCTGCCCTGTTTCCGCTTCTGCATCGCCAATCCAGTTATCAATGGCCAGCTCCAGGCCATTGCTGGCACGGTCTGGATTGACTCTTCCTGAGCCACCTACGCTCCTCATCACATGTCGAATCCAGACTAACTCCATATCCTGCTTTTGCATCATATTGTCATAGGTAAAAGCGGCTCCGTTGTAATCCTCAATGCCTGCCAGAGTCCAGTAAAATTGAACGCGCAGCCCTTCGGCCAGGGCTCGGTTATCGAGGTACTTCCGGTGCCATTGGAAATGGCCCGCCATTTTGTTAAGAAACAAGGCCACAAAAAAGAAAAAGAGAAAGGCTGGCAGCAGGATGGAAAACTCAACGTACTCCGAATAGATGATAAAACTGGCACCCATCAACACCGCCAAAACGTGAGTAAAGAAAAGCTCCCGCTCGACAAATCCTCGATATCGAATAGCCAGCCAGTCCGCGGTCTGGTGCGCGTTATCAATCTCCTTCAGATTAGGATCGGAACGCATATCCCGATGTTCAATCAGACTAATACCAGAAGACTTTATCGCCGATTGATACTTAAGACCATCGAGACGGAAATCCTGCAGATGGAGAAATGGGGCTCGATACCTTTCCGGCATTTCGACACATTCAAACACGCTTTCGTTGCTAAGCCAGCGGCCACGGTCGCGAGTTTCTTCCTCGGCACGGGGGCAGTGAATATGATAAATCAGGTCGCTTTCTTTATCCGCCAGCAAGTGGTCAACACCGTGTTCACCGGTAATCCCGCTCATTTCGTCATGTAACTGGAAGTTGACTACACTGCCTGTGCCACCCGGCTTATAAACATCTTTCCCATCCCAGAGTGCCAGTACAATGTGTGAGTGACTGGCGACATAGGTTCCAAGCTGGGCATACTGCAAGTTTCTGGCGTCTCCTTGTTCTCTTATCGATTCGAGGGAATTGCCCTGAGCGAGCGGTAATTCAAAGACTAAGGACTGTCGCAAAAGCGCCTGAAATACTTCCAAGGAGTGGGGGTCTACAAAGTCTTCTTGGTACTCTGTCAGTGGCATAGGTAAGGGCACTTCCAGGGAGAGCCCCATGTTGATCGCTACCTGGGCAACCAGGGTATCGCCACCTGTTGCGAGCGGATTGACAACAACCAGCGGCAAATCCGGAAACATGTGCTGCAAACTGGCAAAGAACTCGCGAGTTTGTCGGGTGATGCTTTCTTCATCAGCGTGGCTTAAGTCGCGATGCGCCGTTACTCCGATTTTCAGACAAATATTGCCATCTCTAAGACTTGTCAATCTGCGGTCCCTGCGGTCTGGAAGCTCGCGCTTCTATGGAATCATAATACCGCGACTTTTCTATTGTTTGCACTAAGCTAGACGCAATACCGCGAGTCCCTTGGAGGCACTCAACGTTGCCAATTTCCCAGGAAAAGCCCTGTCGGCTTTAACACTCATCAAAACCGTTAAAACCGTAAAAAAATGAAGTAAACTGTCGACAGATTAATGGCAGGTAAAGCAGTGATAGAACAACTGGACATCAGAATCTCAGGACAGGGACTACACCCCTTCACCCCCGTCGTGAGCGAGCTGGTCAAAAGCAGCGGCCTCGATGAAGGTTTGTGCTCACTTTTTATCCGCCACACCTCTGCCAGCCTGTTAATTCAGGAAAACTATGATGATAGCGCCAGAGTCGACCTGGAAAACTGGCTCAACAGGCTAGTGCCGGAAAACGATTCGCTTTACACCCACACTCTGGAAGGCTCAGAAACTACTCAACATTAACAACGCCCTAACCTCTCTCAACGAGGAATTGATGCGGGAAAACGAAATACTCAAGGAAGGAAAAATAACGCGGCTCGGCCGTTAATAGCTTCAAAAGGATGATCTGTCATGAATGGCTTCAACTTGACCTTTTTCGAGAGCCACCTGAAAAGCCAGCGTGGTGGTGTATGGACCAGTCAGGGCATGTGCTCACTGCTGCACCCGATACTCATGATAAATTTCAGGAAAACAGTTGCAGACTGCACTCCGAATCATCAGTTTTCCGACTGACCAGCACAATAGACTGTAATTGGATAGGATAAGAGCATGATATTACGTACTTTTATGTTCCCCGCCTCAAACGCTATATGCCTCGTACTGTTCCTGGCTCTCGGCAACTGGTATCAGTCATCTCAGGAGCGCTTAGACAGTATTGCGGCGCCAGGTGTCTTTGTGGGGCTCCCTTCAACCACCCTACATCTTCATTGCACAGGGGCTGGTGAAGCTACAGTGGTTTTGGAAGCTGGCCTGGGCGGGTCCTACGCTACGTGGGGGCATGTCCAGGAGCTTTTGGAAGGCGAGTACCGTGTGTGCTCTTACGACCGACAAGGGATCGGTTGGAGCAGTGAAGCCTCGGAGCCCTCAACACCTTCATTGATCGCTAAGAACCTGCATGACCTACTTCGGGCTGCTGATGTTGACCCCCCATATATTCTGGTTGGGTTCTCAGCTGGCGGTATCCACACAAGAGAGTTCTATCACCTCTACCCTGATCTGGTTGCCGGGATGGTGCTCGTTGATTCATCGCACGATCAGCAGTTAAGACGCCTATCTATGATGCGTCCGCTGCCGGCCGACGTCCCGCTCTACAGCCTCTGTGACAGGCTGGCTTGGACAGGCATTATCCGACTGACAGGACTGGGATCTTTGTTCTCCAGTATGCCCAAGGATTCACCGTATTTGCGCGCAGATGCTGCAACCCTGAACCGAACAGAGCAGTGCATCGGCCAGTTGTTAGAGCATCGAGGATTGTTCAATCTGCTCACGCAGGACCGGGAGCCGCGCCCTCTTGGGGATCTACCCATTTATGTCTTGTCGAGAGGCGCATTTCATATTCGCGGAGGGGATGATCAGGCCGTTTCAGCCTACCGTGAGGCATGGTCGGCAATGCAGTCTGAACTAGCAGGCCTTTCTTCTCTATCGACATTGGAAGTAATTGATGGGGTAGGGCACCGAATTCCTACTGAAGCTCCACAGGCGATAAAGCACGCCGTGGACGGTCTCATTAATCGTCCTTAGCATGGACGCTATACCGCTGGATAGTGGAAACAGTGGTAACATACCTCGAATCCACGCCTTGATCCCTGTCTTCACCTGACGTTTGAAATGGGCATAATATCGACATTTTTTGACCTTTTGACATGACAAATCATCAACCACTCAAACTCAGCAACCACGTGGCCTCAAGAAATGTCATGTGTTTTGTCACGTACGGGTATATTTCTTGGGAGCACCGGCATTACACCGGTGAGCGACAGGTCGTAGTGCACCTGTGAACCCCGACAAGCCCTTTACAAAAAACGCCTTACTAGCTGGCTTGCGCGCAATTTTGCCCGCCGACTGCCTGATTGAGGACCAAGAGTCTCAGCGTCCCTTCGAATGTGATGGGCTGTTACTGTATCGAGAATTGCCACTACTTGTCGCTCTGCCTGAGACGGTGGCGCAAATACAGTCAGTGCTCAAATGCTGCCACCAGCTGGGTGTGCCGGTTGTCGCCCGCGGCTCAGGCACTGGGCTTTGCGCGGGCGCCATGCCGCATCCTGAAGGCGTGCTGCTTGGCCTGTCCAAACTCAACAATATTCTGGAAGTAGACCCAAAAGCGCGCACGGCGCGGCTACAACCGGGTGTCACCAACCTGGCGATCTCTGAGGCTGCCGCTGCTCATGGTCTTTACTACGGTCCCGACCCTTCCTCCCAGATCGCCTGCAGCATCGGCGGCAATGTGGCTGAAAATTCAGGTGGAGTTCATTGCCTAAAGTACGGCCTGACGGTACACAACCTGCTCTGCGTAGAAATGCTTACGGTGGAAGGTGAGCGCACAACCCTTGGCGGTGGTGGCTTGGACAGTCCGGGCTACGACTTGATGGCCCTGGTCACTGGCTCCGAGGGCCTGCTGGGCATTGTTACCGAAGTGACTGTAAAACTACTCCCCTGTCCGGAAGTCGCCCGCGTAGTGATGGCAGGTTTCGACAGCGTGCGTGCCGCCGGCGATGCGGTGGGCGCGGTGATCGCTGCAGGCATTATACCAGCGGGCCTGGAAATGATGGACGCACTCGCCATCCAAGCGGCAGAAGACTTTGCCCAGGCCGGATACCCAAAAGAGGCACAGGCATTATTATTGTGTGAACTGGATGGCACCGCCGAGGAAGTTGACCAGCATGTTGAGGCAGTAACGAATATTTTTAACCAACACGGCGCCAGCTCACTGCGCGTCTCCAGTGATGATGCTGAGAGAGCGCTGCTGTGGAAAGGTCGCAAATCTGCCTTCCCCGCTATCGGTAGACTAAGTGCCGACTACTACTGCATGGATGGCACCATCCCGCGTAGTCAGGTCTCTCATGTGCTGGAAGAAATCAGCAAACTATCAGCGAAATACCAACTGCGCTGTGCCAATGTATTTCATGCAGGAGACGGTAATTTGCACCCGCTGATCATGTTCGACAGCGGTGACCCTCAGCAGCTAGCGCGGGCCGAACGTTTCGGCGCAGACATACTCGAACTGTCAGTGGCCGTCGGCGGCTGCATTACCGGTGAACACGGCGTAGGACTGGAGAAATTGAACCAAATGCCCAGTCAGTTCAGTGAGGCCGAGCTACACCAGTTTGAAGACATCAAGCACGCTTTTGACCCGGCACTCACTCTCAACCCGGGCAAAGGCATCCCTATATTGAAGCGCTGCCAAGAATACCGTGCACTTCCCCGCAGGCACAGCCATGACTGATGCACTGCAGCAACTGGCCGCCAGAGTTTGCGCAGCAAAAGCGGACGCCACGCCGCTTTATGTCCACGGTGGTAATACTAAAAAACACTTACTGGGAAGAACTTGCTCGGTCGAGCGCACACTCGATATCTCGAAGTATCGTGGGATAAGTCACTACCAGCCCCAAGAGTTGGTTATTAGTGCACGCGCAGGCACTCCGATCAGCGAACTGGAGAGCGCCCTGGCTGAACAGGGGCAAATGCTGCCCTTTGAGCCACCTCGCTACGCTGGCCAGGCGACAATCGGTGGCACGCTGGCTGGCAACCTGTCGGGCCCGGGAAGGCCCTGGTTGGGCTCAATAAGGGATTCGGTTCTGGGGGTGCAATTAATCAACGGCAGCGGCCAAATTCTGGAATTCGGTGGCAAGGTAATGAAAAACGTCGCTGGCTATGACGTTTCCAGGCTGCAAGCTGGAGCACTGGGAACCCTGGGCGTGATTTGCGAGGTACACCTCAAGGTTTTGCCATTGCCGGAAGCTAGCGTCACCCTCGCCCGGGACACCTCGCCGGACGAAGCGCTGGCTCTGATGACAAACTACGCTGGCCAGCCAAAACCTCTGACGGGCGCCTGCTGGGTGAACGGAAAGCTGTATCTGCGTTTGGCCGGGGCTGCCAGTGCCGTGGAGCACACTGCCCAAATCTGGGGTGGTGATCGGGTCGATGGCGCTATCTGGACACAACTGCAAGACATGACTCACTCCTTCTTTACGCCTTCCGCTGAGCTTTGGCGTCTTGCCACCACTCCAACGGCGCCCTGCTCGGATCAGGCTGACCAGTGCATTGACTGGGGTGGATCCCAGCGCTGGCTGCGAACACCACCAGCAAGCATTCCTCAGGGCGCGCACCTCAATCTGTTTTCGGGTGGAGATCGACAGACTGAAGTCAGGGGTAAGCTCGATCAAGTTCAACAAACATTGCAGCTTAGACTCAAAAAAGCCTTTGATCCGGCAGGAATCCTCAATCCTGGCCGCCTGTACAGTTGGATGTAAGGCCATGCATGTAGAACTACACCCGCGTTACAGCGATAACACCGAAGCCAAGCGCGCTGGCGAATTAATCAGCGCCTGTGTGCACTGCGGCCTTTGTCTGGCCACCTGCCCTACTTACCTGGACACAGGTGATGAACGAGACAGTCCTCGAGGCAGAATATACCTGCTCAAACAGTTGTTGGAAGAAGGCGAGGCCGGCGCTGTAACCCGCACCCACCTCGATCGCTGCCTGAGTTGTCGCAGTTGCGAGACCGCCTGCCCCTCCGGCATGCAGTATGGCAAATTGGCTGACATTGGCCGCGGCATGCTGAATATAGAAGCACCGCGCGGTCCCGTTGAACGCCTGTTTCGTTTCTCACTTAGACAGACACTTTCACGACCAGCCCTTGTCGCCGCACTGCTGCGAACAGGCCAGCTGTTTCGCCCCCTGTTGCCCCCCAGGCTAAAGCGCAAAATACCCTTGCGGCAAACACCCGGGGCAATGCCTGTATCAACGCAGCCTCGCACCATGTTGGCCTTATCAGGCTGCGTTCAGTCGGCAGCAACCCCATTAACTCATGCCGCCGCCGCACGGGTACTGGATCGGTTGGGAATCTCGCTGAAGATTGCATCCGAGGCAGGTTGCTGCGGGGCCGTGAACTACCACCTGGGAGCTCACTCCGATGGCCTGGATAATATGCGCCGCAATATTGATGCCTGGTGGCCAATGATTGAGGCGGGTGCTGAGGCAATCATCAGCAGTGCCACCGGCTGCGGCAGCATACTGGTCGAGTACGGTGACCTGCTGCAGCACGACTCAGTCTATGCTGCAAAAGCAAAACGGGTATCCGCTCTATGCCGAGATATTGCCGATGTGCTTGTGGATGAGGATTTGACCCTGCTCAATATTGAGCGAGACATTGGTCGCGTTGCTGTACACACACCCTGTAGCCAACAACACGCACTCAAGCAGCCCGATATTGTTAACACCATACTGCGCCGCGCCGGATTCACCCTGGCAAAAACACGGGATGATCACCTTTGCTGCGGTTCAGCCGGCACCTATTCCATACTCCAGCGTTCACGCAGCGAGCGCTTGCGCCAGCGCAAACTGGAAGCTTTGCAAGTGGATAATCCAGCGCTGATCGTCTCAGCTAATGTGGGCTGTCAGTTGCATCTGGATGAAGAGAGCAAGATTCCTGTTAAGCATTGGATTGAGCTACTCGATCCCTTGACCCATCAGGGCCATTGATAACAAAAATCGACAGGTATTTGCCCACACGCCCGCTATACTGTAGCAATCCCATGACGACTAAGAACAGGACCGATACGCAATGATCCACACTACTGACAAGTTGGTACTCCAGGCTGCATTCGCACGAGAAAAGGCGCACCCGCAGCGGGTGTTTATGACCCAGCCTATCCTGGGTGAAGCCACCGACTATACCTGGGGAGATACCATGGATCAGGCGCGGCGCATGGCCACCTACCTGAATGCCCTGGATTTACCAGCCAACAGTAACATTGCCCTGATCTCAAAAAATTGTGCCCACTTCATTATCGCTGAGCTGGCAATCTGGATGGCAGGGCATTGTACCGTTGCTCTTTACCCTACACTCAATGCAGATACGGTTGAATACATACTCGATCACTCCGAGTCGAAGCTGGTGTTTGTCGGCAAACTGGACGACTGGGAGCATATGCAAGCGGGCGTGTCTGATGCACTACCAAAGATAGCGTTGCCGCTCGCACCCGCCAACGATTACGACCAATGGGACGACATTATCGCGGGCAATGAGCCGCTTAATGAGGACCCTGTATGGCCCGCAGATCAGCGAGCACTGATTTGCTATACCTCGGGAAGCACCGGCCGTCCCAAAGGTGTCGCCCACTCTTTTGGATCGATCTCAGCACCCGCCTCTCTGCAGGGAGACACGCTGGGCATCACCGAAGACGATCGCATAATATCTTATCTGCCCCTGGCTCACGTCATGGAGCGGGCACTGGTAGAAGCCGGGTCGATTTATCAGGGGGTGCATGTGTTCTTCGCCGAAGAGCTCGATACGTTCCTGCAGGACCTGCGTCGGGCGCGGCCAACTCTTTTTATCAGCGTGCCCAGGCTTTGGCTGAAGTTCCAGTCCGGCGTATTCCAGAAATTTCCCGAGAAAAAGCTGAACCTGCTATTAAAGATTCCGATTGTGAACAACATGATCCGCAAGAAGCTGCTCGACGGACTGGGCCTTGGCGATGTGCGCATGGCAGCTAGCGGGTCGGCACCGATTCCGGCAGATCTGATTCGCTGGTACGACCGACTGGGTCTTAACATCATGGAAGGCTATGGAATGACAGAAGACTTCGCCTATTCCCACATGTCCACCCTGGAGCAGCGAGCCCCGGGGACTGTCGGCTTCCCTGCAACTGGCGTTGAATGTCGCATTTCCGACGCCGGTGAGATTGAAGTCAAATCACCCGGATTGATGATGGGCTACTACAAAGCCCCCGAGCTAACCGCTGAAGTAATGACCGAGGATGGCTACTTTAAAACAGGCGACCGCGGTGTTTATGACGATGGCCTTCTGCGCATTACCGGTCGGGTTAAGGAACTGTTTAAAACCAGCAAGGGCAAGTACGTCGCCCCTGTTCCACTGGAAAACCTGCTCAGTGCAGACAGCATGATTGAACAGTGTTGCGTGTCTGGCTCTGGCCGCCAGGCCTGTTATGCCAGCTTGCAACTGGCTGACGGGTTGCGCAGTAAGTTTGACGACCCCGAATTCAGGGGCAAGGCCAACGCTCATTTTGAAAAACTGCTGAACGAAGTTAACGCCCAGGTAGAGGGTTACGAAGCACTTCAATTTCTCGCTATCGTACGTGATTCCTGGCAGGTCGAAAACGACTTCCTGACCCCCACGCTCAAGATTAAGCGCAACAATATTGAGGCTGCCTACGAACCCTTCCTGGATGACTGGTACGACTCTCGTCAAAAGGTAATTTGGCAGGACTGAAATGAGCGAAATCACGGTCTACTACCTGGAGATGCTGTCCAGAGAGCAATTGGTTCCGGGAAAAACAGCCACAGACCTTATCGTCCACGAGGCTTGCGTGAAGCGCTGGCCCCTGAATCGTTTCCTTTACCAGTACGTGGGCGGGCCCTGGGAGTGGACAGACAAGCTCAGCTGGTCGGACCCCCAGTGGCAGGAGTATGCCGAGTCCGACCAACTGCGCACCTGGGTAGGCTATGAACAGGGATCACCTGCCGGCTATTTTGAGCTGCAACGGCAAACCGACGATACTGTCGAAATTAAATACTTTGGCCTTGCGGAAGGCTTTATCGGCAAGGGCTTTGGCGGCCATCTGCTCAGTCGCGCTATTGATGAGGCCTGGCGTTGGGGTGATGTGCAGCGAGTTTGCGTAAACACCTGCTCACTGGATCATCCAGCTGCCCTTTCCAACTACCAGGCCAGAGGCATGCAGCTATACAAAACCGAACAGGAGAACGCTTAGGTTCGTGCCTCAAGCAGAAGCTCGAGGCGGCTTTCCGCTAACAGTACCGAACGTTTCACGGCAAACCCGTCTAACCACTCTTTCAACTTCCCTTGTGACTGCGGCGCATAACCCGGAACTTTATGTTTTCTGGACCTGAGTGCTATTTCTGAAGTCGAAACAATGCCAAAACGACAATCGCGCTGTGGTGAGCGGAGGTTATGAACAACGAACGCATGTGCCATGGTGGTAGGTGCCAGGTAAGGTCTGAGGCATTCCATTAGAGCGATAATTCCGTCTTGATCCAGGTAGTTCAACAAGTCCCAAAAAAAACACACGTCAAAGCGAGTTCCCTCAGGAAAACTCACCAAATTGGACATACGCTCCTGCACAGTCAGTTCGTCCCCGGGTTGAAAACCCAGAGGTAGCTCTGCGAACAAGTCGTTAACGTGCAGTTTGCAGCGGAAACCGGAAAAGTACTCCATGGTTTCCGGCAACACCGGACCCAGATGCAAGACAGTGACGCACTGATCTTCTGCAATCGACTCGAAAAGACCGGGCAGCAGTTGACTACTCTGCCGCTCATTCATAGCGGGTGTAATCCGTGTTGCTTCAGCCGCTCTTCAAGTCCAGCTCGGGGGCTTTTTCTGACAGACTAGTTGAAGTTTTGGGGGCCAGGGAAACCTTGGCGGGCACTTCACCAGGATCCATATCGATAGAGCCCTTGAATATCGCCCCGTCCTCGAGCGTTACTCGAGGCGCGACAATATTGCCACGCACATTGCCCGACTTGGAAATCACCACTTTCTCGTTGCCCCGAATGTCACCGGCAACTTCACCGTCGACCCGAACCGTGCGAGCGGTAATATCAGCGTTGACCTTGCCGGACTCACCCACTGTCACCTGATGCGCGCTCAGTTCAACGGATCCCTCTACCTTACCCTGGATAACCAGGTCCTCGTCTCCAGTGACGGTGCCTTTAATTTCGATACTAGGTCCAATCATCGCGGTGCTCCTGTTGATTGCCGGGCTGGGGCTGGCCTGAGAGGCCGTCTTGGTGGGCGGGGTGTCTGGGCGCGAGCCCTGCTGCTCGGCAGTCACTGCCGTCTGCTTATTCTTATTACGTTCGAACATCGGGATGTCACCTTACTCATTCCGGGCAAAATATCCTACCAGTGCCCCTGAAAATCGACCAGTCAAAAACCGCAGATTTTGAAAAAAAACGATTTACAGCTTTTTCGTTATATGGATCGCTGCTTTCAGAACTATTCGTTGTTGGCGAAGCCCTCTGGCCTCTGGTTTGATGGATAGTGTGCCTGTTGGCACCCTTCGATGTATTGCTGCGCGTTATTTTAGCCAAATACATGCCAAAATCTGAATCGACCGCCGTTCGCGGTGAGCGAGGGGGAACTCTCGCGGCTCTCGGACGGTACTTACGCCTGAAACGGAGACATCCTCTATGAGAAGACAGAAGCGCGACATGAACACCAGGGCATTTGATAAAGGTTACCAGGCCGGCGTTTCAGGACGCAGCCAGGACTTTTGCCCCCACGAGAACGACGCCCATCGTCAAAACTGGATTTCCGGTTGGCGAGAAGGCCGTTGTGATCAATGGGATGGCTTGACCGGAATCTCTGGCGTTCACAAGATTCGAGCGCTCTGACTTCTCAAACCTCTACCTGATCCACCGGCCGCTTGCTGCTCTGAGCAAGATCCAGTAGCTCCCTGTTTGCCACGGCGAACATGGCAAAGTCTGGCGCGTCGGTGGCATGCAGTTCAGCCAACATCGCTTGCCAGCGGCTCAGCAGGCTTTCCTGTTCACCCTCCCAGCGCTGCATGCAGGTCAGTAGGTTGGCATCCTCATCAAGGTGCTTTAACGCCCCCACGGCCAGCGTACGCTGCTGCCACTCCAGGTCTTCCATATAAGTGTCGCGAGCCAGCGCTTGCCACTCGTTTTCGACTTTTGATGCCAGTATTTGTCCACTGAACCAATCCAGTTCAAGGCGTTCACCGATGAAAAAATAAAGATTGGCGACATCCAGCAAGGACGCCTCGCTCTCTTTCGCGGCCTGGATAATACCTAAACCCGTGTAAGCCAATTGCGTGCCGGCAATTCGCGAGGCCAGCTCCTCGCCCACCCCCTCTTCCACATAGCGATCATAGGCCGACTCATACAGTTCAGCTGAACTGCCGCGCAGCATTGCAGGATAGGCTTCCCGCAGCTGTTCCAGGCCTGCACTGAACTCCTCCACCAGTGGTGTGGGCGCCAGTTCGTGACGACGATTACGCAATAGCCAGCGAGTGGCACGTTTCACCAGCCGCAAGAGCTTGAGCATCATATCCATCTGCACGGCGGATGAGACTCGATGATCAAGCAGTTCGATCCACTCCCACAGTTCTCGTAAGCGAAACACTTCCGTCACCGTAATGAAGGCGCGGGCCACATCTGCCGCCGATGCACCCGTGGCCTTGGCTTGGCGTGAAACAAAGTTCAGCCCCATGCGGTTAACAATGTCGTTAGCCACCTGGGTGGACATGATTTCACGGTGCAGCCGGTGACTGAGAACCTCGTCGGAATACTGCTCAACCAAACGCTGGGGGAAGGCAGTATTCACTGCATTGGCCAGATAGGAGTCTTTGCCCAGGTCCGAATCGATCAATTGCTCCTTGAGCACCGCCTTGCTGTAAGAGATCAGCACCGACAATTCGGGCCGAGTCAGCGGTTGCCCCTGCGTTCGCCGCTCCAGCAGCTCCTCGTCACTGGGCAAAAATTCCAGCGCCCTGTCTATGCGCCCTGCCTCCTCCATGTTCTCAATGAAACGCCGATATTCGCCGAACCGTTCCTCAGCCTGCAACTCGACCATACTGATCGCCTGCACCTGATGGTAGTTGTTCTGAAGCACCAGTTCAGAGATGCTATCTGTCATTTCCTCCAGCAACTGATTACGCTGTTTTTCAGTGAGGTCGCCGCGGGCAACAACCGCATTGAGTAATATCTTGATATTCACTTCGTGGTCTGAGCAATCCACGCCGCCGGCGTTATCAATAAAGTCGGTATTGGAACGACCACCGGTCAGGCTATATTCAACTCTTGCGAGCTGTGTCATACCCAGGTTTCCACCCTCTCCAATCACTTTGCAGCGCAAGTCTTTACCATCGGCTCGCAATGAATCATTGGCTTTGTCACCAACGTCAAAATGAGTTTCGGTAGAAGCCTTCACGTAGGTCCCGATGCCGCCATTCCACAGCAAATCGACCCGCGCCTTGAGTAAGTGAGAAATCAATTCATTGGGTGTTAACTGCGTGGCCTCAATATCGAATCGATCCTGCATTTGCGGTGATATCAATATGGATTTGGCATTACGATCAAACACTCCGCCGCCTTCAGAGATGAGTTCCGACGCATAATCTCTCCAGCTGGAACGAGGCAGGTCAAACAAACGCTTGCGTTCAATATAACTGGCAGCTGCCTCTGGCGCTGGATCAATAAAGATGTGCAGATGATTAAACGCCGCTAGCAGTTGAATATGCTCCGACAGCAGCATGCCGTTGCCGAATACGTCGCCGCCCATATCACCGACTCCAACAACGCTAAAGTCTGCAGACTGAATGTCGACACCCATTTCCCGGAAATGCCGCTGCACCGAGACCCAGGCACCTTTAGCGGTGATACCCATTTTCTTGTGGTCATAGCCGGCACTGCCACCGGAGGCAAAGGCATCGCCCAGCCAAAAACTGTACTCGTCAGAGAGGCTATTGGCTATGTCAGAGAACGTAGCTGTGCCCTTATCCGCAGCTACAACCAGGTACGGGTCGTCATCATCTTTGGCAACCACATGGGGCGGGCGCACCACTGAGACATCTCCCCGATTGTCCGTAATATCCAGAAGTCCACGAATAAATAACTTGTAGCACTCTATCCCTTCTTTCTGAATCTCATCTCGTGACATTTCTGCATTCAACTGCCTTGCTACAAAACCTCCCTTGGCGCCAACAGGGACAATGACTGCATTTTTGACCTGCTGTGCCTTTACCAGGCCCAATACTTCGGTACGAAAATCTTCATGACGGTCTGACCAGCGCAACCCGCCCCTGGCGACCTTGCCACCGCGCAAGTGCACGCCCTCCACCCGAGGTGAGTACACATAGACCTCAAACATGGGTACCGGCTGAGGGATTCCCGGTATAGCAGAAGGTTTCAACTTAAATGACAGGTAGGGTTTGAGACCACCTCCCTCAGCTTGCTGGAAGAAATTAGTGCGCAGGGTGGCCTTAATCAACTTCACGTACTGCCGAATAATGCGATCCTGGCCCAGGTTTTGCACCTTCTCCAGTGAAAGCAAAATACGCTGTTCAACGTCGAGTTCGCGCTCTCCCCGCCATGATTCGTCACCGTCAAACACCGGCGAGAAACGGGTCAGGAATAATTCAACGATCAGCGCAGTAATTTGCAGATGGTCTGCCATAGTTTCGGCAATGTACTTCACACTGTAGGGAAAGTTGAGCTGCTGTAAGTAGCGGGCATAGGCGCGCAATGAAGCAATTTCTCGCCAACTAAGCCTGGTACCAATCAGCAGGCGATTAAAGGAATCGCTCTCTGCTTCGCCAAACCAGATGCGAGCGAAGGCATCCTCAAACTCCTCTTTGACCTGCTCGAGATCAAAGTCGGTCGACAGCCGATAAAACATGGAGAATTCCTGAATCCAGTATTTTTCTCCACTGCCTGTACGGATACCGTAAGGTCGCTCGGTGACCACCCTGAGACCCAGATTTTCCAGGATTGGCAATACATCGGACAGCGGCAAACTCTCACCCTGATGGTAAAGCCGCAATCGCAACATATGCTCACCGTCTTCCATGGGACGATAAAGCGACATAGCCAGACGTTCACCCTGGGCCAACCGAAGAATTTTTTGGATGTCGGCTACCGCCATGCGTGAATCAAAGTCATCGCGATAACCCGGAGGAAATCCTGCGCCAAATTCCTCTGCATACTCGTTGCCGTGCTCCTCACCGAATTCTTCTATCAGCCGGTTGCGCAACCGGTCCTTCCAGGCGAGTGTCGCCTGAACGATCTGTTCTTCCAGCTCGGAATCATCGTAGTCCAGCTGCAAGCCGGGATTCACCCGCAACACAAAGTGGCATCGCACCAGGATAGACTCCGAGAACTGAGTGGTAAATTCCGACTCCTCAGCCTGAAAAACATCGCGCAAAATATTCTGGATTTGCTCGCGTAGTTCAGTGGTATAACGATCTCTTGGGACGTACACAATGCAGCTGACAAATTTACCGTGTATGTCGCGACGGACGAAAAGGCGTGTTTGTCGACGCTCCTGAATACGATTAATTGCATTGACGGTGGTGGACAGCTCGGCAATGCTGCTCTGGAACAACTCGTCTCGCGGGAAGAGTTCCAGCACCCTCGCCAGCTCCCTGGTCTCGTGCTCGGCCCAGTCCATATTCGACATTTCCATCACTGCCTGCACCTTGCGCCTGAGGATGGGAATGTATTTAGGATGCATGGTGTAAACCGAGGACGTATACAATCCGATGAAGCGATGCTGTCCAATCAACACACCTTCCTCATCAAACACCCGCGCTTCTACATAGTCGGGGTAGGTGAGGCGATGCACTCGGGAGCGCTGCCTGGACTTGGAGAAACTCAACTGCCTGCGCTGCATCTCTTCCTGAGAAAGATTGGCCAGGTCGGTCTCCAGATCCGCTACCCCCCGAGTTTCCCGGTCACGCAATAATCCGAGGCGGCCCTTGCTCGACGCGGTCACCACCGGGCTACCTCCGCTATGGTCCACTTCCAGATATTCATAGCCGAGCATGGTCATGTGATGTTGGCGAAGCCATGCCAGAAACGACTCGGCTTCCTCGCGCAGCCTCTTCTCCACGCAGGCACTACCCTGCACCAGCCCGATCACTTGGCCAAGCTGCTCATTCATTGCAGGAAAATCGTCTACGACATCGCCTACCTCACCAAGAATATCCAGTAAGGTTTGCCGCAACTCATCCAGGTCTTTGGGCTGCGAGTGTCTCGCTAGCTCAAAATAAATAACCGCCTCACTGGCGCTGTTCTCATGCTCGCCATCGCTATGACCGAGAATACTCTCAAGGCTGCCATCATCACTGCGCCGCACCGCCAGGTTCGAACTAGCAATGATATGAATGGGCATGTTGCGCCGGTTAATCTCCCCGCGCACCGACGCAGTTACAAAGGGAATGCCTCTACAGTGGATTGCCAGTACGGTGTTACCGCTCTCCCAGCCATGGGGTTGCAGCTGCGGGTTAAAAAATATGACTTGGGAATCGGTACCATTCGAAGCCCGCATGAAGCGTAAGAGATAGCAGAGACAACCATACAGGTTCTCTACCGAGCGCCCCCGCAAGTCCTCGGCTGCGAAACGCTGATAGAAATTATTCCCGAGGTTAATAAGGGATTCCCGGTCAGCCTCTTTAGCATGACTCTGAATTCGCGTGTTCAGGTCCTTCATCAAACTTTTCTTGAAGTTTTCCCAGATCATTCAACCCGTTCCCTATCAATTTGTTCGCTGCTCATTCCCAAACAGCTACCTGTGTACAATTCTAGACTAAACCAGCCGATCTGGGCGCCGCCGGGAACTATTACATGGGTGAAAAGTCACATAATTGAGCCGCCAGATAAGGGGATGGACGCTACGGCAAGTTGCGATACAATGCGCCAGCCTTTTCAGGCTTCTACACAACACCATCAAAGATAGGAGAACGCGTGGCTAGCGCAGAAATCAGGGCCCTGCAAGAGTGGCTCAGCGGTCAAATCATCGGCCAAACCCATCTGGTACAGAGACTTATCATCGCATTGCTGGCTGACGGACACCTTCTGGTTGAAGGCGCACCCGGGCTTGCCAAGACTCGGGCCGTGAAGAGTCTGGCTGATGGGCTGGAAGGCGATTTTCAACGTATTCAGTTCACTCCAGATTTACTGCCGGGCGATGTCACCGGCACCGAAATTTATCGCCCTCAGGAAGGCACGTTCCACTTCCAGCGTGGGCCAATATTCCACAACCTGGTGCTCGCCGACGAAATTAACAGAGCACCGGCGAAGGTGCAGTCAGCATTGCTTGAGGCCATGGCCGAGAGACAGGTAAGTGTTGGGTCAGAGACCTACGACCTGCCTCGGCTATTTCTGGTCATGGCGACGCAAAACCCGATCGAGCAAGAGGGAACCTATCCTCTACCTGAAGCCCAGTTAGACCGCTTTTTATTGCATGTGAACGTAGACTACCCCGACGCAGCAGCCGAGGCAGAAATCCTGCGCCTAACCCGGGCTGAAGCCAGTAGCCCGGCTGCAGCAGCACCTGAGCCGCTCCATCAGGACGCAATTTTCGCTGCACGCGAAGAAGTGTTGGGTTTGCATATGTCCAGCGCTGTGGAGGACTACATGGTGCAGTTGATAGTCGCGACGCGCTCACCGGCTCGCTACAGTGAGCAATTGGACCACTGGATTGAATACGGTGGTAGTCCAAGGGCAACGATTGCCCTGGATCGCTGCGCCCGGGCACACGCCTGGTTAGCGGATAGAGACTTCGTCGGTCCAGACGATGTTCAAGCTGTCGCCGCCGACGTTTTACGCCACCGCCTGCTATTGAGTTTCGAGGCCGAAGCCAGCGGCGTAACGCCAGACCAGGTCACTCGTGAACTATTGGCCCTGGTCCCCGTAGGCTGATGCAAAGGGCGGATATCGCAACCCCGGCCAGGGGCGCCTATGCGTCTCTGGATGAACTGATTAGCCTACGTTTCCCTGCCCGGCAGCTGAAACTCGCCCGTCGCAACCGCGCGCTTTCAGCTCTTACCGGTCCCAACAAGTCAAACTTTCGCGGCCGTGGCATCGACTTTGAAGAAGTCAGAAGCTATCAGCCCGGGGATGATATTCGCAGCATAGACTGGCGCGTGACCGCTCGCACTGGCGGTGCGCACACCAAGCTGTTTCGTGAAGAGCGAGAGCGACCAGTGCTGTTAGTGGTTGACCAGCGACCGGGCATGTTTTTTGGCTCCAGCCATTGCTTCAAGTCGGTACTGGCGGCCCACCTCACAAGCCTGCTTTGCTGGAGTGCCCTGGACAGTGGTGACCGGGTTGGTGGTCTGGTATTTGACGGCAAGCATCACCGTGAAGTGCGACCTCGTCGCTCTCGGCGCACTGTACTGGCGCTGTTGTCTCAGCTGGAGTCCTTTAATCATGCGCTACCGGTAGAGACTGCCCCCGACACGGACAGCTTTGCCGACATGCTGGCTAACCTGCGGCGCATAGCCAAACCGGGTAGCAATATCTACCTGATCAGTGATTTTCAAGGCGCCGATCGCGAGAGCGCCCACAAACACCTGTTCCAACTCGCCCAGCACACCCAGGTTACGGCCCTTGCCTGCACCGATCCGCTGGAGGCTACACTACCCCGGGGAGGACGGTACGCGGTTACTGATGGACAGCAGCGCAGCGAGCTCAATACCGGGAGTCGTTTACTGCGCAAGGAATACAGCGACAGTTTCAATAGCGCACAGCAACAACTGCAGCAAAATATGGCCAGGTTGGGGATTCCAGTGCTGCAGGCGTCTACGGCAGAGCCGCCTTTTTCCCTGCTACAAACCTATTATGGTGACAGGCGCTGATGAACCCAGTCGACCCCCTCGCCCAGCTCAACCCTCTGCGCGAACCAGTGGCTATTGGTTGGTGGCCTCTGGCTCCGGGCTGGTGGCTATTGATCGCGATAATTGCTGTCGGCTGTGCCCTGGTGGCGTGGCGACTAATGCTGCGCTATCGCCGCAACGCCTATCGCAGGCAAGGCATTGCAACCCTGAATGAGATCCGCAACCGCTGGCAAAATGACGGGGATACAGGTGCCTGCCTTACTCGCACCAATGCTCTACTTAAAGCTGTCGCCCTGCGCGCTTACCCTCAACGCGACGTTGCCAGCGTCACGGGCGAGAGTTGGCAGGCATTTCTTAACGACAGCGGCATGGCCGACGGCAAATTTTTGCTGCCGCCCTTGCAGGCACAGTATCAGGCCATTCCCGTCAGCACCGACATTGAGAGTCATCTGCACACCAGTGCCCGCTGGATCAACAAGCACAAGGTCAGGCCATGATTGAGTGGATTTGGCCATTAATAATAGTAATGGCTCCGCTGCCATGGCTGGTCAGGCGTTTTACGCCCACGGCCCAGGGACAAGAGCCCGCCCTGCGCGCGCCCTTTTTTACGCAATGGCAACAGCTCAGTGCCAATCAGGGGCGCAGCAGTCAGGCTGCCGGCCGTCTGCCGGTATTGGCCCTTTGGAGTATCTGGCTTCTGCTCCTGATGGCTGCCGCGCGACCAGTATGGGTCGGAGAGCCTATTGAATTACCCAACAGCGGGCGCGACCTGATGTTGGCGGTGGATATTTCTGGCTCCATGAAAATTGAGGACATGGAGGTCTCGGATGAGTTAGTGAGCCGCATCCGAGCGGTAAAACAAGTGGGCAGTCGCTTTATTGAACAACGCGAAGGTGACCGCCTGGGACTCATTCTGTTTGGCAGTAATGCCTATGTACAATCCCCTCTCAGCTTCGATACTGCCACCGTAAAGCGCTTCCTGCTAGAGGCCCAAATCGGTTTTGCCGGCCAGGATACCGCCATCGGTGACGCCATCGGTCTGGCGGTAAAACGACTCAAAGAACGACCGGCGGAGAATCGGGTGCTGATCCTGCTCAGCGATGGCAAGGACACTGCCAGTTCAGTACAGCCCCTGAATGCGGCGAAACTCGCGGCAGACCTGGGCATTCGAATCTATACCATTGGCATTGGCGCCGACAGCCTGACCATGCCAGGCTTGTTTGGCTCAAGTTTTGGTGCACGCCAGGTTAACCCGTCGGCAGAGCTGGATGAGGCAGGCTTGCAACAAATTGCAAAGATCACTGACGGCAAGTATTTCCGCGCCCGCAACCCTGAAGAACTTGCCAATATCTACCAGTTGCTAGACCAACTGGAGCCTATTGAAGTGGACAGCACCAGCTATCGACCGCGCCAGGCGCTGGGCTACCTGCCACTGCTACTGGCTCTGGCGATCAGCTTTGGACTGGCAATTTATCGACTGTGGCAGGCCAGCCCTGCAATGGGTTCAGGCGCTCGTGAGGGGGCAGCGTGAGCTTTCATCTGATGCGTCCCGAATGGCTATGGGCGCTGTTGCCCGCGATTGTTCTTGCTGGCCTTTTATGGCGGCTTCGCCACCGCAGCGGCAGTTGGAGTTCAGTCATCGCACCCGACTTGTTGCCCTACCTGATTGGTGATTCCAGCGGTCCCCGCAAACGCAACTTCACCCCCGCCCTTTTATTGATCTGGGCATTGGCAGCGCTCGGAGCGGCGGGGCCCAGCTTTGAAAAAATACCCCAACCGGTGCACCAAAAACAGGACGCGCTGGTATTGGTCCTGGATCTGAGCTACTCGATGATGGCAGCTGACCTCGCTCCGTCACGCAACGACCGGGCACGGCAAAAGCTGCTGGATTTACTGAGCCAGCGCAAAGAGGGTCAAACAGGCCTTATCGCCTATGCCGGGGACGCCCACATTGTGACACCCCTGACCGATGATAATCCCACCATTGCCAACCTGCTGCCGGCGCTGAATCCCGGCATGATGCCGTTGGCAGGCTCGGAACCAGCCGCCGCTCTTTCGCAGGCAGTCGAGCTGATGTACTCAGCGGGCGTCCAACGGGGGCGAATAATGCTGGTAACAGATGGCATTACCGAGCAAGACCGGGAGGAAATATCCGAGCTTCTGCAAGGCAGCGGTATGGGCCTGGTCATTATGGGCATAGGCACAGCGACTGGAGCACCGTTACCCTTGCCCAAGGGCGGTTTTCTTAAGGATGACTCCGGGACAATTGTCATGCCTGCGCTCGAAGAGGACTTACTGCGGCGCCTCGCCAGGGACACAGCCGGACGCTACATGCGCCTGCAAATTGACGACAGCGACCTCGATTATTTACTCGCAGATGATTTACTGGCCATTCCCGAACAAACCATGGTTCTGGATCGAGCGGCCGATGCCTGGGAGGACCAGGGGCACCTGCTAATCCTGCTATTGTTGCCGGTGGTGCTGAGTCTGTTCCGCAAAGGATGGATTGTGTGCCTGTTGCCGCTGATGTTTGCACCTCTGCCACAAACAGCACACGCCGATGTCTGGGATGATCTCTGGCTCACTCCCGATCAACAAGGCCAACGCGCCCTGCAAGAAGGCAACAATGAGGCGGCCGCCAACCTGTTCGAGGATAATAATTGGGCCGGCACAGCAGCTTATCAATCCGGCGACTATGAGAGAGCTACCCAGAGCTTCACTGACAAAGACAGCGCAGATACGCTTTACAATCGAGGTAACGCGCTGGCCAAAGCCGGCCAGATAGATGAGGCAATAGAAACTTACCAAGAGTCGCTTAAAATCAAACCTGAGCAGCAAGACGCGATAGAGAACCTGGCCTTACTGGAAAAGTTACAGCAGGAGCAGGAGCAGCAACAAGAACAATCCGACCAGCAAGACAAGCAAGACAAGCAAGACAAGCAAGATCAGGAAAATCAGGAAAATCAGGAAAATCAGGAAAATCAGGAAAATCAGGATCAGGATCAACAGAAAGACGAGCAAAACCAGGATCAGCAACAGCAGGACAGTCAGTCAGACGACCAGCAGCCTCCCGACCAAAACTCAAAAGACAAGGAGGAACAGGCGTCGGAATCTCCACAGGATCAGCCGGAAGAACAGGAGAAAACGCCTGAGCAGGAAGAAGCTTCCAGGCAGGAGAAGGAGCAACAACAGGAAGCGTTGGACGAGGCCATCGCCCAGGCGCAACAGGAAGATCTGGAAAAAGATCAGGCCATGGAGCAGTGGTTACGACGGATACCAGACGACCCCTCCGGACTATTGCGGCAAAAATTCCGCTACGAAAGCCAGCAGCGACAGCAGCAGGGAAAGACGAAGGATGATGAGACGTATTGGTAAATCGGCACGGTGGGCAGTCATTCTGCTCCTGTGCCAGGCCCCATTGATGGCAAACGCTGCCGTCGAAGCGACTGTAGATCGCCAGCAGGTTGCCATGGGCGATACCTTGCAACTGGTCATCAGTGCCACCGAGGACGATGAAGACCTGGGAACTGTCAGTCTCAATACCTTGCTGACAGACTGGGAAATCCTGTCGCGCAAAACGAGCAGTAATACCACCATCGTGAATGGCAAACGCAACCATAACCGCCAACTGCAAATTGAAATCACCCCACGGCGGCCAGGTGCCTTAATTATTTCCTCGTTCCAGGTGGGCGCTAGCAAAACAGCTCCGGTTTGGGTCAATGTCAGCAAAATGGCACGTGTGGATCCGGGCACAGAAGCTATTTTGTTTGAAGCCACCGTCGACAGTGACTCGGTCTATGTGCAGGGACAACTAATCCTGACACTGCGCCTGCAACAAGCGGTCAACCTCGATGGACGCAGTATCAGCGACTTGCAGTTGCCCGGCGCATTCGTCGTGCCCCTTGAACAAAAGTCATTCCAACGTACGGTCAGTGGCAGGCCCTGGCTAGTGCATGAAGTACGGTATGCCATTTTTCCGGAAAAAAGTGGTGTTCTGGAAATTCCAGCGCAAAGTTTTTCCGCGAGGGAGAGCGGGCCACGCCGCAGCGTATTCGACACATCCAGAGGCAAGCTGATACGCCTGCAAAGTAAAGCCTTGAAAATCGAGGTGCTGCCCAGACCCGCGGCCTATTCCGGTAGTACCTGGTTGCCGGCACGCAATATTGTAGTTGAAGAAGAGTGGTCGACAGAACCCGAAAAACTACGCGCCGGTGAATCGGTTACCCGCACTATTCGTCTTCGCGGTGAGGGCTTGCAGGGGGCGCAACTGCCGCCGGTGCTCCTCACCACCACTGATGGCATAAAGCACTACCCGGACCAACCCACCATTGCCGATGCAGAAATATCGACCGGTTTACTGGGTTCACGTAGCGACAGCGTGGCCATTGTGCCAACGCGCGCAGGCAGTATCGAACTGCCGGCTGTTGAGATTCCCTGGTGGGACACTCAGACGCAGGCCATGCGTACCGCTGCAGTACCCGCTAGAACACTCCAAATAATGCCAGCTGCAAATGCAGTCACGGCAAGCCCGGTAGCAGGCAATGAGCAGCTCGCGCCCGGAAGCACCGCCGACACCGGGCAACAACCCCTTTGGCAATGGCAGCTGGCCACACTTTTTTGTGCCATAGGCTGGGCATTCAGTCTGTTGCTGCTGCTACGTAAGGGCGCCACCAAGAATTCAAGCCAGGCAGCGGATGACCCTAAAACGGTATCACCCAAAGCAGCCTATAAATCACTCATAGCAGCCTGCGCGGCAGATCAACCATCACAGGCCAGAAAAACCCTTATCCAATGGGCCGCTGCAATTCAAGATAATCCGAGCATCACCTCGCTGAATGCGGCCGGCAACGCAATGGCGGATTCCGAGCTGAAGCTCGAGCTGCTAAAACTCGAACAGGCGCTTTACAGCAGCGCGACTGATCTTTGGCACGGCGCACCATTACGAGCCGCTGTTGAAAGGCTGCAAAGACTACAACGCAGCCCGAACTCTGGCGAAACTGATGAGCTCAGCCTCTACCCCAGCGACTGAAGTTGCCCACCGTCAGAGGGACTTGGTTACCACCTCGTAAACATCTGGCGATAAGCCCGGTAACTCGGCCAACCGCTGCAGCTCGGCTCGCATCAATTCCGCACGACCACTGTAATAGCGCCACTTGGTCAACGGAGCGAGTAAGCGTGCGGCAGTCTGGGGATTGATGCTATTAAGCTCGGCGATAACGTCACCGAGCAGGCGATAGCCCTCGCCGTCGGAGCGATGAAAATTGACTGGATTCGCGCTGGCAAAGCCACCGATCAGAGAACGAACCTTGTTCGGATTACGGATATCGAAATCCGCATGCTGCATAAGACTGCGCACTCGATCAACAGCACCCAAATCAGGCATGGCTGCCTGCACCTGTAGCCACTGATTAACCACCAGAGTCTCGTGCCCCCAGTCGCTGTAAAACTGCGCCAGTGGTGACTCCGATGCTGAAGGTTCACCATAAAACGCCAGTACTTTCAGAGCCGCGAGACGGTCGCTCAAATTACTCGCTGATTGCAACTGACTGGCTGCCAATGGCAGATGCTCGGGGCCACCGGCTGCAAGATAAACAAGACAACAGTTACGCAGTGCACGGGCCGCTATTTGTTCTCCGCTGGGAGCGTAAGCAGCATCGCTGGCCAGACTGTGATATCGCGCCAAAAACTGATCCTTGACCGCAATACCAATGGCTTTTTGCACAGCCTGCCGTGCCCGGTGAATCAGCTCAACGTCCGCAGCACCCTCTCCCGCCAGTTCGGCAAGGTAGTTTTCGCTGGGCAGCGTCAGCATTTCGGCCACCATGGCAGGATCCAAAGACTCATCGGCAAGCAATTGCTGGCAGGCGTCAGTCAGCAAGCGGTCGACCTTAACCGGTTGACTCTCAGCCAATTGTTCCTGAACCTGTTCAATCACTTGCAGGGCCAGCGACTGAGCACTATCCCAACGAACGAAGCCATCATCATCTCGGCTCATCAATTGGCACAAACCTTCGCGAGTATATTGGTAATCCAGGCGCACAGGCGCGGAGAACCCTCGCAACAGCGACGGCACTGGCTGCTCCGCAACGCCCTCAAACACAAAGGTCTGGCTGGGTGCGTCCACCATCAGTACTTTATGAGTGTTGTCGCCAGTTTCAGGATCAGGTTCTTCTCCCGCCAGGCGCAGCGGCAAATTACCCGCCTCCCCCAACAAACCCAGCGCAAGGGGAATCAAGAAGGGCTGCTTCTCCGATTGCCCGGGCGTGGCAGGGCAAGATTGACTGACCTCCAGGGTGTAAGCCTGATTAGCTGCGTCGTAGCTATCGCGCACAGATAACACCGGTGTACCCGCTTGGGAATACCAACGCCGGAACTGGACCAGATCGACGCCGCTGGCATCTTCCATCGCACAGACGAAATCTTCGCAGGTCACTGCCTGGCCATCATGTCGTGAAAAATAAAGGTCTGATCCCTTGCGGAACTTCTCTGCCCCCAACAGCGTATGAATCATACGCACCACTTCCGCACCTTTCTCATAAACCGTCAGCGTGTAGAAATTGTTAATTTCAATGTAGGACTCTGGACGCACCGGGTGAGCCATGGGACCTGCGTCCTCAGCAAACTGGGCGGTCCGAAGCATGCTGACATCCTCTACCCGTTTTACGGTGCGTGAGCCCATATCAGAGGAAAACTCAGCATCCCGGAAAACCGTAAATCCTTCCTTCAGGCTAAGCTGGAACCAGTCTCTGCAAGTGACCCGATTGCCACTCCAGTTGTGGAAGTACTCATGCGCCACGATCGCTTCAACTCGCTGGTAACCCTGGTCGGTAGTAACATCCGGGTGACACAATACGCAGGAAGTATTGAAGATGTTGAGGCTCTTGTTTTCCATCGCCCCCATGTTGAAATCATCCACGGCAACGATGTTAAAAATATCCAGGTCGTATTCTCGACCAAAGGCCTCCTCGTCCCAGCGCATGGATCGCTTGAGCGAATCCATGGCGTAGTCACACTTCTCCAGGTCCTTGGGCTCCACGTAAATACGAAGAGTGACATCGCGGCCGCTGGCCGTCAGAAACCGATCCTCAATGTGCTGTAAGTCACCAGCTACCAGGGCAAACAGGTAACTGGGTTTGGGTATCGGATCATGCCACAGTACCTGACGGCGGCCATTGGGGAGAATCTTGGTCTCTAACAGGTTGCCATTACTCAGTAAGACCGGGTAGCGCTGAGCGTCCGCCTCAATAGTGCAGGTAAAAACAGACATCACGTCGGGTCGATCAAGGTAATAGCTTATTTTGCGAAAGCCTTCAGCCTCGCATTGAGTGCAGAACATACTTTGAGACTTGTACAGGCCTTCCAGGGAAGTGTTGTCCTGAGGCAGTATTCGCGTTGTACAGGACAGCACACATTGCTCGGGCAGCTCGTGGATAACCAGGCCATTCTCAGTGACGCTATAGGCGCTATCAGGAAGCACCTGATTGTCGATAGATACTTGTAACAGCTCCAGTTCCTGACCCTGCAACTCCAGGGCTGCAGGCTCCTGACTGGACCGCAACAGGTGTAGTCGGGAAGTTACAGTAGTTTCTTCCTCCCCAAGATCGAAGTGCAACTCGGTTCGATTGATTAAATAGGCAGGCGCCTGGTAGTCCTTTAGCAGGATGGTGCCGGGGTTTGCATCTCGCATGACAGTCCTCAGTTAATTTCAGCAACAGCCAGGTGATAGCCGCCATATTTACGCATGTTGATTACCCCCGTGTCGAAAATAAGGTATTGGCCCTTGATTCCCATCAGGGTGCCCTCAACGGTGGGGGTTTTGTCCAGATTAAATGACTTCACTTTCGTAGGGTGTTCGAGCACCGGATAGGCAATGCGGGTCTCCTCTGCGCTAACCAGCTCTGTCACGGACTGCAGACCGTACTGCTCTCTCACCTGCTCCAAACCCTGCTGGCATTCGTGCACCAATCGCTGGCGTTCACTCTCCAGGTCAACCGGGTCAGCGTCTCCTTTGAGCATGGCCTGCCAGCTGGTCTTATCAGCCACATGATCCTTGAACAGGGTTTCAACAATGCCTGAGTACAGGCGTGTGTCCACTCTGAAGATGGGCTGGGCCTGGGTCGCACCCTGGTCCATCCAACGCGTAGGCACTTGGCTATGACGGGTGATGCCTACCTTGAGGCCGGAAGTGTTGGCCAAATAAACAATGTGATCGATCATGCAATGGGTTTCACCCCACTCAGGCTCGCGGCAGGTGCCCGCAGCGAAATGGCACTTCTCCGGTGACATAATACAGGTGTCACACTGGGCGAGGCGTCGAAAGCAAGGGTAGCAGTAGCCTTGACTGAAGCTCTTGTTGGTCTTGCGATCGCAGGCGACACAGTTGATAAGGCCGTCATATTGCAGTTGCAGTGACTTTCCCAACAAGGCGTTCATCGGTATTTCGTTTTCCCCCAACGGCAGCGAGTAAGCCACCTTCGCACCGAGAGAAGTTTTCATTTTGCGCACCGCTCCGGCGGCGAGAATATCGACCACGGACAGCTCCTATTTCCAGTTCAAGGGGGTTTCTGATGGATCGTCGCAGCTATCACCTTCCTTACGACCCTTGTCGATGAAACCGATCTGATCCTGCTCAGAAAGGTGACTTTTGCCCCAGGCGATAATCGCCTGCATGGCGTTTTCGCGCTGCTGTGAATTCAGGGCCTGGCCATCAGGCCATTTTCCAAGCTCAACCGCACGCCGAAGATTCTCAAAAACCTCCGGCGTCATCGAGTCAATCATTTGTTGGTAGTCCATCGAGAGATCCGCCACCTTAAAAGGCGGGATTATACTCCCGATTAAGGAAAAAGTGGTGGCGCCGGTTAGCGACACCGGGATTAATCAGGGTGCGACCGTACTCCTGTCACCCTTGATCACGGCTCTGAACCAATCAAGGAGGTTTTCTTCCTTAAAGTCTGCGAATTCACCCGCGTCCATAAACATGCCATGGTCGTGACAAACCTCATACCAGATATGCTTTTGCTTGGCGTCTGAGGTTAATTCCATACGCTTGCTACAGCGTGGACAATCGATTTCTACCCGAGTGTCCCACTTCCAGCCGTCCTTGGGGTCACCGGTATCCACGGCGTGACTCTCTGGCAGGCTCTTGAGTTGATGAGCCTCATCAGCGTCGAACCAGAGTCCATGACAGTTGCTGCAGCGATCAATTGTCACGCCTTCGTGATCAACCTCATTCATGCCGCGCTGACACTTGGGGCATTTAAGGCTGTGCTGCTCGGGGGTGTATTCCATGTTGCGGATCTCCATATCGGTGTTAAACAACATTAGTATAGTGCGGGAGTTGGGGCTTACAAGTTCTCGCTGCGCGGGTTCTGCAAGCGCGAGAGACCGCCCAGTAGACAACCCAACGCAGCGCCACAAAGCAAACCACCTAAATGCGCAGCATTGGCAATCGCACCAAAGCCAAGAACCTCAACCACACCAAACAAACAAACGAACAGCCACCCGACCATAAACAACATAATCCCCTTAGGTGGTTGAATAGCCCATGCCGGCTGCAGCAAAGGGGCCACCCAGGAAAAACCTAACAGACCGTACACCACTCCGGACATACCCCCAAACAAGCCGGGACCTCCGAACTGGTATTGACTGACATTTGACACCAGTGCGATCACCAATAGTAATCCCAGGGTATTGAAACTACCCGTCGCCCGTTCGACTCTGGAGCCAAGCTCCCACAGCCAAAGCGTATTGAAAGTGATGTGCAACCAGCCAAAATGCAAAAACGCAGGTGTTATCAGGCGCCAGTACTGATCTCCCATGGGCAGGAACCTGATTTGGTCGCCCTGCACTTCGAAGGGCGTAAAGCTCAGTAAAGCTAACCACTGTTCAGGTGCACCCAGGAAAAAGGCCAGGAAAAAACCAATACTAAGCAGGGCGAAGACTGTCGTTACCGGGCACAGACGCCATTCTAGCCGGGGCACTGTGCTTGCCACAGGCTTACCTGCGCGCGCCTCAATTTGAACGTCACCAGAGCGCCATGCGCGATAGAGGTTTTCTACTGGTTGCACGTGGGAGGGATCGAATACACTCAGCACCTGTTGGCCCGATTCTTCATAAATCTGGTGCAGCACGCCTCGGGAACGCAACAATGCGGTCAGGGGCAAAAGATCTTCACCCAGGGGCACTTGCAGTGCGCGAAACGTTTTACTCATTAATCTACCAGCGCGTCGCCCCAGCGCAGCTTATCGCGGCAACTGGCGTAGAAGCTGTGGCCAACCGGATGCAGCAGGCTTAGCACATGAGGTTTTTTGCGAATGACCACTGAATCGCCGGGCCGGGCAGTCATATTCACCTGTCCGTCACAGGTCACCGGAGGGTGAATCCGATTGCGCTGCAGGATGTCCACCCGAATCTCGGAGTTGCCATCCACCACAATCGGACGACTACTGAGCGCATGGGGAAACATGGGGACCAGCACAATGGCGTCGAGCGAGGGGTGCATAATAGGCCCGCCCCCGGACAGCGAGTAAGCGGTCGAACCTGTAGGCGTAGAAACAATCAAGCCATCTGCTCGCTGACGATATACAAAGGCATTATCTACCGTCAGTTCGATTTCTATCATTTGCGCGGATGTGCCTGAGTTGACGACAACATCGTTAAGCGCATCAGCTTTCGCTACAATTTCGCCGTCACGCTCCACGTGTGCGTCCAGCAGAAAACGGCTCTCAGTGACGTAGTCCCCATCCAACACCCTTGGAATCTGCTCGGCAATCTGGTCCGGGGTAATATCGGTAAGGAAGCCCAACCGGCCCCGGTTAACCCCCAGCACAGGGGTATCGTACTTGGCCATGGTGCGGGCTGCACTGAGCAGACTGCCATCACCACCTGCAACGATCACAAGGTCAGAGTGCTGCCCGATTTCGTCGCGACTACCCAGGAGCACGGCGGCGTCCGGCACCAACTCGCCCAGACAGTCCTCGAGTATGACGTCGTGCCCTCGTTGTTCGAGCAGGGCTAGCAATTCTTGTAGAACAACATCCAGACCATTTTGCTGGCTGCGCCCGACCAAACCGATCTTCTTGAAGGAACCAGGCATGATTGCGCCTATCCGTGAAAAGGGCTGGTATTATAACCACGTGAACGCCTCAGCAGAAAACTCCTTCCTTTACCTTCATTCGCGAGAAGTCCGCGACCTGGCATGGTCATGCTTTGCTGCACCGCTGTTAGTCAGCTCCCAGCTGTCCAGCAGTGACCCGCTGCACAACGCAACTTTTGCCCTGAACAGTGAGCGAATGGACTGGTTACGCTCCCTCGACAGAGAGCCGCAACCTTTGCTGGACCATCTGGCCAAGACCAGCACCACCCGTCTGGGCTTGTACTTTGAACGTCTCTGGCATTTTTTTCTTATCCATGACCCTGAGGTGACACTGATCGCCCACAACCTCCCCGTCAGGAGTGCTTCGCGCACGTTAGGAGAGTTCGACTGTATTTACTTTTGCCACCAGCGCCAACGCAGTGTTCACCTTGAACTGGCAGTGAAGTTTTATTTGTCGGCCCCGCAAGCGAGGAGCAGCGACCAGCGCCTCTGGCTGGGGCCGGCCTCAGTGGACCGGCTGGATTTGAAACTTCAACGTATGCTTAGCCATCAAATTCGTCTGGCGGATACCCCGGAGGGCTCAGCAACTCTTGCTAAATTGGGGGTCAGTGAACCCTTGCATGAAATTGAAGTTAAAGGGCGCCTGTTCACCCATTGGCAGCAATCGGCGCCTCCCCCACCTGCATACAATCAAACACTGACCCTGTCACATTGGTGTCGAGTCAGTGAACTGGCAAACTTGGAAGAGGACGCAGCAACGCTGTTTCTCCCGCTAGAACGATCACAGTGGCTGTCTCCCGTTCATGATCCTGACACTGCCGCAACCAACAGCAGTCAGCTGGTAAGACAGATGACCGCTGCACTGGCAACTGACAGCCGCCCTTTGCAGGTCGCGGTCATTGATTGTGACAAGCGAGAGAGACGACGCTTTTTCGTGGTTGCCGATCATTGGCCTATCAACAATAGATAACCTGGCTTTCCTCACAACACGACGTGCTGCGCTGTTTTCGCTGGCACTTCTAGTCAAGCCAGGAGTAACCTCTTCGGCCTTGCAATCCCCCCGTATGAATCGCCAGTATCGGCTCAGTTGCAGACCACTGTCCGGATGCGATACGGGCATGGATAGCCAATAACATTTTTCCCGTGTAGACCGGCTCAAGTCGCACCTTATAGACACGCTCGAACTCCGTCATGAATGTTCGCAGCGTGTCGTTAGTGCGGGCAAATCCTCCGCAGTGGTAATCGTGAAGTACATTCCAGGGCAACCTGGCCGTCAGCTCTGACATTGATAAAATTTCTGTCACCCGGTGTTCCATGTCATTGACGCCCTTCAACGCAGATATCCCCACCAATTCCTCAGCGCTTTTTAGGCCTGCGGCAAGGCCTGCCAGTGTCGTGCCCGTGCCTACCGGGAGCACCACCCGCTGCCATTGTCTGCCTTGTTGATTAATCAGGTTGGCGATAGCCAAACAACCACGCACGCCCTCTGGATTCGCGCCACCCTCCGGGACAACCAGGCAGGGACCGTAGCTCTGCTCAATACGCTGCTGGTACTGCGGGTCATTGCGTTGACGATATTCTTGCCTGGAGACCATGATCAGTTTCATACCCAGGCGCTGAACGTCCTGCAGCATGGCCGTCTCCTGCTCCCCTCCCCGGATAATCCCAATCGTTTGAAGCTCCAGTTCAGCCCCCACCGCCGCCAGTGCATGCAGATGATTTGACCAGGCCCCGCCGAAGCTTACTATGCGAGAAATACCCTGCTGCCGCGCTTTTTCGAGATTGGCTCGCAACTTGAATGCTTTATTTCCGGGAGCCTTACCGCCCATCAAGTCCAGCCGCAGCAAATGCACATTGTCGAGAAATTGTCCAAGTACCGGGGAATCCACCGATGATGAAAGTGATATTGTGGAAATCTGTGACATAGGTCATATTGTGTCACGAATATTCGCAAAACCTCTAAACAAGGAAAACAGAGATGATTAAAAAATACCTTGCCAGCGTTGCGATGCTTTCTCTCGTGGCGGCTTGTAGCAGCACACCCGAAGTCCAGACAGGTGACGGTGCCGAAGTCATCGGTGACAACCTGCACCGGGTAGATAACAGTAAAGCCGATGTCGCGTACATTGATCCGGATGCAGATTTCAGCAAGTACACCAAGGTGATGATTCGACCTCTGGGCGTCAATAAAATAGAAGTAATTCAACCCAGCAAAACAGGCACCTCGATGAGTCGGCGCGACTGGGAACTCACTGACGCAGACAAGCAGATGCTACAAGACACCTTTCACAGCGCCATGCTGAAGAATTTGCAGGATAAGGGTGACTTTCCCCTGGTCGATGAGCCGGGAGACGATGTTCTTGAGATAGGAGCGATGATTACCGCAATAGCCCCATCTGCCGCCAAGGACGATGGCCGCTCTCGCGCCATGGGCCGCAGCTACGTGATCACTGATGGGTCCGGCGCCATTGCAGTTGCCGTGGCCTTTGGCGATTCAGAAACAGGTGAAGTCCTGGCGCTGATTAAAGACAGTCGGTCCAGCAGCAGCCACTGGGGGCTAAACAATAGCGTCACCAATAAAGCTGACGTACAGCGTATGTTTAACAGCTGGGCAATGCAGATTAATTCCAGCTTGGTCGAGGTTTCAGGCAAGCAATAGCCGGCCGCAACACAGGGGTTTGAAGTTCACGGCTAACGCCCGCTTCATGCCCTGCAGACCAGCTAAGTCAGGCCGACGTTGTTCTTTTTGAGGACTTGCTCGGCCCTGTAACTTGAGCGAACGAATACGCCCGAGACAACCTCAAGAAATCCCTTCTCCAGACCCCACTGACGATACTTTTCGAACTCATCAGGCGATACGTAACGATCAATAGGGAAATGGTTCGCTGTGGGCTGTAAATACTGCCCGAAAGTGACGATATCAACGCCAGCTTCCCGCAAATCATCCATACACTGGAGGATTTCCTCTTCAGTTTCCCCCAGACCCAGCATCAAACTGGTCTTGGTTAAAACATCAGGTCGGTAACGTTTGGCATGTGCCAATACTTCCAGCGTTTGCTCGTAACTCGCGCGAGGGTCGCGCACGGGATGAGTGAGGCGTTTCACTGTTTCAACATTCTGGGCGAAGACCTCAATGCCTGAATCCACCACTGTCTCTACATCTGCCAGTACACCCAGAAAGTCGGGAGTGAGGGCTTCAACGGCAGTCTCAGGGTTTTCTTCTTTAACCTTACGCACACAGGCCGCGTACTGCCCCGCTCCGCCATCTGCCAAATCATCACGATTTACTGACGTTAGTACAACATACTTAAGATTCATCAGCTGCACAGAGCGTGCGGTATTAAGGGGTTCATCCTGGTCCAGCCAACCCTGAGGGTTGCCCGTGTTAACAGCACAAAAACGACACGCTCGCGTGCACACATCGCCCAACAGCATGATTGTGGCGGTGCCCGAGCTCCAGCACTCGCTCATATTTGGACATTTGGCTTCTTCGCAAACGGTCGCCAAACGGTGTTCGCGCACGATGCTATTGATTCTCTCAAAAGTTTTGCCGCCCTGAACCTTGATTCGCAGCCAGTCTGGTTTGCGCAGGCGCTCACCGGGAGACGACGTTGACTTGATGCCATCTTTAATTGCGGTGATACCCCGGTCGTTGACGAACTTCTCGCCACTACTCACTTGTACCGCAGAAATAAGGTCCTTGTCGGACATGAAACTCTACCTGACTGTCATTGAATCAACATTATACCCAAGCTAGCGACGACCGGCGATTATCGTTTTCTTCAGCTTTGATGTTTCGAGCACACCGAATTAGGCCTGTCGAGACCTTTGCCACTAAAACCTGCACCTTGCCATAGAACATTCATTTTTTGGGAGAAGATGATGGCCCTGTCATAAAATGATGGGACAGCCAGCTGCCGGCAACGTAAACTTTGCCGATGAAACACTTTAGCCAAGAAACTGACCCCACCGCCAAAACCAACTGGCGCCTGATCAAGCACCTTATCCCCTATTTACTGGAATCTCGCTACCGAGTGTTGCTCGCGTTGGTCTGCCTGATACTTGCCAAAGGGGCTATAATTTTTATCCCCTTCCTGCTCAAACAGTTGGTGGATTCGCTTGACGGTGTGCAGACAGAGCAACTGGTCCCGGGTTTACTTATAGGGCTGGTACTTGCCTACGGTGCAGCGCGCTTCGCCAATGTGTTCTTCGGTGAACTTCGTGACACCATCTTCGGTCGTGTAACCGAACGGGCAATGCGCCGAATCGGGCTTCAGGTATTTCGTCACGTGCATGCTCTGGATCTCGATTACCACCTTAATCGGCGCACGGGAGGGCTTGCCAGAGACATAGAGCGAGGTACTTCTGGTGTCAGCTTCCTGATGCGCTTCTTTGTCTTCAATATTGCCCCTACCCTATTTGAAATCAGTGTGGTGGTGGGAATACTTCTGTTCAACTACGGCCCTGGTTTTGCCTTGATCACTGTCGTAGCAGTCATCCTTTACGGCATCTTTTCCCTGTATGCCACCCAATGGCGCACGCAGTTTGTCCGTGAAATGAATGATGCAGATTCTGCGAGCAATACCCGGGCGGTAGACAGCCTGCTGAACTTTGAAACAGTAAAATACTTTACGAACGAAGAGTTTGAGGCCAGACGCTATGATCGAGAACTCCAGCGCTGGGAGATGGCAAGACGCAAAAACAGACTCTCCCTGTTCGGTCTGAACGGTGGACAAGCTCTGATCATCGCTGTTTCCCAGACTGCCATGGTTGGGCTGGCGGCCTGGCAGGTGCACCAGGGTCTGCTCAGCCTGGGTGACTTCATTCTGATAAACCAATTCATGATTCAGCTGTTTCTGCCTCTGGGCTTCCTCGGCTTTGTGTTCCGGGAGATCAAGGGCTCCATGGCCAACATAGAGAAACTGTTTGAGTTAATGGCGGTCAACCCAAAGGTAGTCGATAGCCCCGAAGCCAAAGACCTGCTAATTGACAGGGGCAGTATTCGATTTCGCGATGTGAATTTCGGCTACGATGCTCAACGGCAAGTCCTTGAGGGCGTAAATCTGGACATAGGACCCCGAGAAAAAGTAGCGGTTGTGGGCGCTAGCGGTTCAGGAAAATCGACGCTGGTAAAACTGCTGTTCCGCTTCTACGATCCGGATAAAGGAAGCATTGAGATTGACGGCCAGGATGTGCGTAAACTCACCCAGGCCAGTCTTCGTCGCGCAATCGGTATTGTTCCTCAAGACACTGTTCTGTTTAACGATAGCATTGTCGAAAATGTGCGCTACGGCAACCCCCAGGCCAGCGACGATGAAGTATCTGAGGCCATTCGACTAGCCCACCTTGACACCTTTATTGCGGCATTACCCCAGGGCGGTGAAACCTTGGTAGGTGAGAGGGGGCTTAAGTTATCCGGCGGCGAAAAACAACGAGTATCCATCGCCCGTACTATTCTAAAGCGCCCCCCTATCATGGTCTTTGACGAGGCCACCTCTTCGTTGGACAGTCACTCAGAACGCGCCATTGTCGGTGCTTTACAGGAAATTTCTGAGGGCCATACCTCTCTGGTAATCGCCCACCGTCTTTCTACGGTGGTAGATGCTGACCGAATTATCGTACTCGACAAGGGTTGTGTAAAAGAGAGCGGCAGTCATGAAGAGCTACTGCTGGCCAAGGGCGCCTATGCTGAGCTGTGGCAGGCGCAGCAGAAGCGAGAGAACCAGAATAACGGCTCTGTCTGAGACAAACTGTAGCCATCTTGCGACAAACTGCATTAGTGAGGCGTTCGGAATCCGTATAATAAGCCCATGAATATGCAAGCGTTACTCAAAGATAAACGCCACCTTTTCTGGATGCTGCAGTTTGCGGGCTGGAGCGGCTGGGCCATGTCTTTTTACCTGGGCATCATCGTCTGGGGAAAACCGCCCGAACATTATTATCTTTACCTGCCCTTTATCGCCACTGTCGGCATGTTGCTGACCTTAGTTTTGCGCGCGCTTTATAGGCACATGTGGGAAATGGAAATTACCCGGCGGATTATCGCCATCGCCGCGGGCTCTTATGCCGCGGGTCTGGTGTGGATGGCGGTCAGGGGCACCGTTTTTTACAACATGTACCCGGAAGAACGGAAAGTCACTGAAGAACGCGGGATGGAACTGCTCTCCTATTTTGACGGTGCAGTTTCCGCATTCTGGGTCATGCTGGTATGGAGCGCTCTCTATTTTGGCATCAAGAACTATATGGCCACTCAGGAGTTACGAGAGCGCAGTTTGAAGGCGATTTCAATGGCCCATGAAGCGCAACTAAAAATGCTGCGCTACCAGCTTAATCCGCATTTCCTGTTCAACACGCTCAATGCCATCTCTACCCTGGTGCTGGACCGGGACAATGAACTTGCCAACGTCATGGTGACCCGCCTGAGTCGGTTTTTACGCTATACCCTGGATAACGATCCCATGCTCAGGGTCACGGTCACAGAAGAAGTGGAGGCCTTGCGACTTTATCTGGATATTGAAAAGGTTCGCTTTGATGAGCGCCTGCAATTGCACTTTCAAGTTGAAGAGCAGGCCAGCCAGGCATTAATGCCCAGCCTTTTGCTGCAGCCGCTGGTAGAGAACTCTATCAAGTATGCCGTTTCCCAGGCCATTCATGGCGGCTCTATCACCGTCAGCGCTCGGGTAGACGGCGAAAGTCTCTGTTTGCAGGTCATTGACGACGGTCCTGGCGTAGACCTCAACAAGAAAAAACCATCAAAAGGCGGTGGTGTTGGACTTTCCAACTGTCGGGAACGACTCAAGGAAATGTACAACAGTCGCCAGTCCTTCGAGTTATCAACAACAAACCCTCACGGATTGACTATATCGATATGCATACCACTGGAATTCGGCAGCCGAGCGTTATGAACAACCTTAAAGCGATCATCGTAGATGACGAATCGCTCGCTCGTCGCGGGCTGGCATTGCGCCTACAGCAAATCCCAATGGTGGACGTCATCACCGAATGTGCCAACGGACAGCAGGCCTTGGAAGCAATTGCAGAGCACTCTCCAGACCTGGTTTTCCTCGATATTCAGATGCCCGGCATCGACGGATTTGAAGTCATCAGACAGCTGCAGACTGACAATCTACCGATGGTGATTTTTGTGACCGCCTTCGACCATTACGCCGTAGAAGCCTTCAAGGTTCACGCCGTAGATTATGTACTCAAACCCATTGACGATGACCGTTTGCATGAAGCCATTGATCGGGCCGTTGCACACCACAGCCAGGAGGAATCAGAGCGTTCCAAGCAGCGTCTGGTAGACCTGATGATGGGCATGACAGGTGCGAGCGCCGCCTCTATAGAAGAGATGGCACAGAGTGAGAACGCGCCAAATCAGTGGCCAGAAAAGCTAGTAGTCAAAGATGGCAGTGATATTCATTTCATCAAGGTTGCTGACATCCAATGGGTCGATGCAGCAGGCGACTATATGTGTATTCACGCCGGCGGCGAAACCCACATTATGCGCATCACCATGAAAGAGTTGGAAGCTCTGCTCAACCCCGCTCGATTCTTACGCATTCATCGATCCACTATCATCAACAGCGATTACATTAGCGGCGCCCAAGCGCTGGGTAATGGGGAGTATATGCTGTCGTTGGAGGGAGGTGCCCAGCTCAAGGTGAGCCGGGGCTATCGTGACAAAGTCAAACAATTACTGGGGAGCTGACAACTGCTCCGGTGCATACTGATGCAGCACTAAACGAGTCCCAGCCTTGCCGGTGACGTCAATTTTACACTGTGACCAACCGGTAGGAATTGCCCATGGTTCTCTGGACGGGTAACGCAGGGAGCGCTCGCCGGCGGCGCAAACCAGGAAAACCGCCCCCACCCGACCGCGCACATCGGAAATAGAAAAGTCCCGACGGCTCAAACCTGCCTTCCATGACCCTGTGCCCTCCCGGTACAAGGGCACCAATTCTCCAGCAATAACTACATCCGGTAAGGCCTGAATTTCCTGCTCGGCCTGACTGTACTGGGAGGCTGCTTCAGCCACCACCTCAGAACCACGATCCAATGACTGCATGCGGTCCAGTGTATTGCCTGCATCAGCTAACATCCGGTTATTAAGTTGCAAGGTCTGCATGCGCTTGAGAATCTGCAAATACTGCTGCGTAGGGACGTAGCTATTATTAAAGTTATTGTTGAGTGCCAGGGACTGAAATTCAACAACGCGACTCAAATGCTGCAGTTCCGCAGCTTCATCGCTCCAACGACTGGCCAGGGATGCCGCCAGCACCTGGAATTTGACTTCTTCCTTGGCATTGCGACCCGGATAGGCCTTGAGCTTTATCGCAATATCAAACGCAGCGTCATAATTTTCTGCAGCGTACAAATCCCAGGCCTGCTGGTATAGCTCGGCAAAGCGCGGCGACATTTCACGGGGCTTGTCCAGAATCCAGGTGTAAACAACCGGATCTGCAGAGACTTTCACCGGCTTGCCACTGCGTTGGGCGGGGCGAAATTGCATGGCGTTTACTTGCTGTAAAACTGCCTGCTCCACCTCCAAAACGCCGTTTGTGCTTTGAATAATGGCATTGACAACATTGCCAGTCTCATCGATATCGTAGGTGTAAACCAACCATGCATCACTTTGAAAGCTAGTGCCGAGAGTAATACTTGCCGAGGCGGGGTCGAGATTCTGGGGAGACGAAAACTGAGCCCACGCCACACTGATGGAGAACAGATACATTAGCGACACGGTAATCAAACCCGGCAAGAGACCACGAGCATTGCTGACAACGCGAGCAATCATATCAACTCCATTTTTAATGATAGGACTCTAAGTCTAGCAGAGAAGGCGAGTCAATGACTCGATTCTAGTAGGCACCCAAACGTCTGCGAGAACTGGTGCGCGCCGTTTCAATCTCTTCTTCCAAAAGCTTCCAGGCAGGGTCATCCGGAAAATGAGTGGCTCCCTGAACGACGTATTCCTGCGCTGCGTCGAATTCCTTCAAATCAATTTCACCGCGAGCAGCATCGCCGTAAGCCCTGCGCAAGTTGCTTTCCAACTCCTTTACTGCAGGCAGATCAGGATGCGTTTGAACAACTTCATCGTAGGACTGTTGCGCAACATTCAGTGCACCGCTGCGAATGGCACGCTCGGCAACGGAAACGACCTCCTCGGCCCTGGATCGTGCAGCCTTTGCCTCTTCTTTACGTTGTGCTATCGCCGCCTGTTGGTCGACCCACGTTTGTTCAAGGGCGGGCAGCTGTGCATGCAGTGTTGCAAGCAGTTCAGAATCAGGCAACAGCTCCTGCCCCGCCGCCAAAGCTTGCCGCGCACTATCAAAGTCACCGGCCTTTACGGCGTCTTCGGCCATGCCCAGATAAAAGCCTGCGATTGAGGCCAAACCTTTTGTTACCCTGGGATTATCTGGGGACTGGACAGCGACTTCCTGATAGATTGCCATTGCTATCGCAGCATTTGCGGGGTCTGCAGCGATCGCGCTGGTCGCCCCTTCCGCCTCGTCCAGCATCGAATTTAAGCGGGCCAGTTCTTCTGCCTGAGCTTCGGCCAGTTTGATCTGCGCTGCCTCAATTCGCCCAATGCGAGATGCTAGCTCCGGTGAGTCAGAGGCAATGTTTTGCGCCTCATTTACTGCGATCGTAGCTGCCCCCAGGTCATTTTCATCCAGCGCTCGGTCAGCCGCTGCGATCATTGAGTTAAATTCCTCACGCTGGGCTGGTGTGTAGTTAGCCCAGAGTTCCTCGTAGGCCGCAGACTGAGCCTGGTAAGTATCAACGGCATCGCGTCTTCCCTCCAGCTCTGGATGATCCGGATCGATAGCCGCAGCCTGCGCTATTAATCGATTTGCCTGCTCAAAATCATCCGCTTCAACACTGGCATCAACCTGTGACAAAAGCTTCTGCGCTCGCTGCGACTGAATATTTGCCAAATTTTTCTGCTCGGCGAGTAGCTCTATCTCCGCTTGCAGGCGCTCCAGGTTATTGCTAGCAGCGAAATAACCGCCATAGTCCAGCAACATTCTCCTCGCCTTGTCCTCGTCTTCTGCAGCGATGGCTTCTTCAATTTGCGCCGTATATAGGGCGCCGACTTCAGCCATGCCTTGCTGGGCAGCATCGTTACCGCCATCCATGGAAAGTACTTTGTAAAAAGACGAAGCTGCAACAGGCAGATTTTCTTCGTTCATCGCGCTAAAAGCTTTTGCCAACTCAGCGGTAACGGCTCGCTGGTCTTTGCTCACGCTGCCTTGCTGCCCCTGCCACCAGGTATAACCACCAAAGCCGGCTCCGCCAAGTACCACAACGATGATGAGCATGCGCAGCACCGAGCCACCAGACTTGTTCTGGCCCCGGTCATTATTAGCGAAAGTGCCGCTAACCAGTCTCTCCCGCTGGGTACTGCCTTCAAGGCGATACGGGCGAGAGGGGGAGGACACGGCAGGAGAAGAGGAATGGCTTAGCCGGGTAGATTCGACACCCGCTACAGAGGTCTTGGCAGACTCGTCAATCGGCGCATCGGTCGCAGCCATCTTGGGAGCCTCGATTCCCTCAGTAAGCACTTGATCATCAGTAAAACCGGAACTGGCCTGCATAAAAGACTGATAGAGCTCTTCGCCTGTCTGAAAACGATCAGCGGCAGCTTTGGCAAGCCCCTTATTAAGAAACTCTTGATAGGCGCTGAGGTGCTCTGGCAGCGTGGGAATATCTTCGGTGAGGTGCTTCACCGCGGTAGTTACCGCTGAGTCGGATTCATAGGGCAAAGTCTTGGTCAGCATTTCATAAGCCAATACCGCCAAAGCGTACAAATCGGACCTGCCATCGACTTCCTGTCCCTTGGCCTGCTCCGGGCTCATGTAACTGGGTGTGCCAACCATTAAACCGGTCTGGGTCATCTGGGTACCGGAATTTGCAGCCCTCGCGATACCAAAATCTGCCAACACAAAATCGTCTGCGTCACGCATCATTATATTGCTGGGCTTGATATCCCGGTGCACGTATCCCCGGCCCGAGGCGTAATCCAATGCCTCGGTCATATGCCGCATAATTAAGTAAAGTTGTTTCTGGGGCATTCCAGAATGGATGAAATCGGAAAGCTCTCCGGCGCCCAACAATTCCATAGCGATATAGTTATAGCCATCGAATGTGTTGACGTCGTATATCTGGAGAATGTGGGGGTGAGTCAGGCGAGCGGAAATGCGCGCTTCGCGAATAAAGCGCTCGGAAAAGTTTTCGTCCGAGTTCATACCAGGGTCCATCACCTTGATCGCAACCTCACGATCAAGGTTCAAGTGCAGGGCGCGATAGACTGTGGCCATGCCACCACGGCCCAGGCGCTCGTACAATTCGTACCCCGGTAATTCGAAATCTGCCATTACTCTACTTTACGCAGCTGGTTCATCAGAGGCCCCTAGAATAAACACATAGTACGTTACATACAATTACACCAAAGACGTCAAAAAGTCGGGCGGAATTCTTTATTCATGGTATACACTGATCCCAACCAAGACTGAACACAAGTCATGCTTACAGGCGAAAAGAAGAAGAATCCTGAATGAGAGCATTTTCGGCAGATAGTCACCCCGGGCACAAGCGCGGACACAATGAAGACTGCTACAAAGCAAACCCGGAACAACAGCTATGGTTGGTGGCTGATGGCGTGGGAGGCCACTCCAATGGTGAAGTAGCCGCGGCGATTGTACGGGACACGTTAGACCAGGATTTGGCTGATGGTGCCAGCCTCATTGATGCGATACACCACTCGCATGCCGCAATCCTTGCGGAAATCGCATCCCGCGAAGGCAGCAACATGGGGTCGACTGTCGTTGCCCTGCGTCTTACCGACAGTGATTATGAAATCGCCTGGGTTGGAGATAGTCGCGCCTATTTATTCGATGGCAATACAGTAAAACAGATCACCAGGGATCATAATCCCGTCAGCGAGATGCTGGCACGCGGGGCAATCACTCCCCAGCAGGCCGCCAACCACCCGGAACGCAATGTGCTCAGCCAGTCTCTCGGAGTGTCCGATACAATCACAGTGTCGCCCGATCGCATTCGCGGTGAACTCCACAAAGGCCAACAGATACTGTTGTGTAGTGATGGCCTCACTGATGAACTCACCGACGTCCAGATAGAGCAAATAATGTCTGCGCGAAAAAGCCCAGACGAACAAGTCCAGGCACTTATTCAAGCGGCACTCGATTCGGGGGGGCGCGATAACGTAACGGTGGTGATCGTCGGCGACAAGGCGGAACCTGGGGCTGTCACACCACCAGTACCTCCGCGTAAACGCGACACACTCAGCAACGAACAGGCCGCAAGGTCCGCAGACAGTGCGGGTCATGACAAAGTGGTTTGGCTACTATTGGGTGTAATGGTCACCCTGGCAATCTCATGGATGCTTTGGTGAGTACCCGTCATTTACTTCAGCCCGGCCTCACTCCCGCTCAGATCTAATTATGCTTCTCAAGCTCTGCGGCCTGAATAAAGGTTGTTTGATCAGATGCCTGACGTTCACTATGCGGCCTGGACAAGTTCTCTGTTACCCGGAAGATAATATCGTGAAAACGCAGTTCGTCATCGTGGCGCAGCTGATGCTGACCACTGGCGCGTTTGCCGTTAATCATTGTGCCATTGGATGAACCAAGGTCTTCGATATGAAGATGACCGTCAATCACTTCCAGCTTGGCATGCTGCCTCGAAATATGCGGGCTCACCACAGCCAGGTCACACTCCAGTGCGCGGCCCAATAAAATAGGCTCCTGTATCGCGTAACTAAGACCGCTAAGCGGCCCGGTTTCTGCCGACACCACCCAGTGCACTTCATTCCCTTCCTCGCCTTTACGCAGGAAAGTAGAGACCCCATGACGACGTTTGTCAGTGACAGGTGCAATATTATCGAGCACGCGACGTTCGACAAAAGACTGCGTTCGAACGATCCCACTTGTCGAGATCTGATAAAACCAGGCGAGTGCGAAGTTAACCGGAAACCCTAGCACAGCGATATAGAGAAAGTACCTTGAAAGCAAATCCGCATCATAGCCCAGAGCTGGCGCCACGATGTCCAAAACCTGCAAACCGCCCCAACAAACCAGGATATAGAGAAGGCAGGTACGTATGACCTTGCGTCTGCGTAATTCGCTGAAAAATGAGCCGGTTGATTTCGTGTCGTCCATGATTCACCCGTACGTCTTTAAATTATGACAATAACTATAGCGCAGAAACTCAGCTCAAGTGAATCCGCCTGACCGCTGTTTCGGATTTGCCCTTATCGAAGTAGCGCGAAAATGCCGCATGCTTCTCTTCACTAGTGGCAGACAGCGCGGCAGCCACTTGATCAAGGGCCTCAAGTTCATCACCACCCTGCCGACCATCGGCTGCTATCACCTGCAACAACATGACCAACACTTCCTCGCGCTCCACTGCGGTGAGGATCTCTGATAACAAAGCGCCAACGGCCGCAAGATCGAGCGAACTGGAATACAGCGCCAGTGCATGATTGAATTTGTGCCGGGCCACAGACGTGTCCAGACCGAAATGGTTGGCAACAAGGCTTATCATTGCCTTTGCCTCTGCATCGCATACAGAGCCGTCACCGCGTGCAACGTGATCCAATAAAGCGGCAACCAAAAAGCGGGGGTCAAAAAATGAACCGCGCGGCGCGACACTGACCACAAGCTTGTCGCCCTCGAGGATTAAACCGAAACCCGGTGCTGCCATTGACGGACTGCCCTCTAATTATTCAGGGCAAGTATAGATGAGGATATGTGATTGTCGAAAGAGAAAACACCCGATAACTCCCGTATTCCATATACGAAAAAGGCCACCCAAATGGGTAGCCTTTTTTGTATATGGCGGACCGGACGGGACTCGAACCCGCGACCTCCGGCGTGACAGGCCGGCATTCTAACCAACTGAACTACCGGTCCAAAACGGTAGAATTCTTTGCTCGGTATTGGTGGGTGATGACGGGATCGAACCGCCGACCCTCTGCTTGTAAGGCAGATGCTCTCCCAGCTGAGCTAATCACCCCGGAACCGAGAACGCGCATTATAGAGATTTGTCTTGGGCTGTCAAACGTTCCAGGGAAAATAAATTCAAATTTGTTAAATTATTAAAAGCCGTTGATTTTAGTAGTAAAATTGATGGTCAGCTGCTCTTTTAAGCGGCGCTTAAAGACAGGCCGAAAAGGCCTAAACTGCCAGGTATAAACTATGGAAATCTACAAAGAATTTCACTTCGAGGCAGCGCATCGCCTGCCCAATGTTCCCGCTGGCCACAAGTGTGCTCGACTGCACGGCCATTCCTTTCAGGTGCGTTTGTCAGTGCGCGGCGACGCCCCCGAACCCAGTGGCTGGGTAATGGACTTTGGCGAAATCAAAAGTGCGTTCAAGCCTATTTACGAGCAACTGGACCACTACTACCTGAACGATATCAGCGGGCTAGAAAACCCTACCAGCGAGAATATTGCCCGATGGATATGGCAACACCTTAAGCCTGCACTCCCCGCGCTAAGCCGGGTAGAAATCCGCGAAACCTGCACCAGCGGTTGTATTTACGAAGGAGACTGAGAAACAGAAAAATAAATCGGTAACACATGGAATAATGCTTGACGAATACGGGGGATCTACAAATAGAGCACTCAAGTTAATCCCTCAATTCTCTTAATGTCGCTTGGTGGTAGCAATTGTTTCCAAAAATCGCTTTAAGTTACCTGCGGTAGCACCCGGCACAATGTTATACACATACCACCAGTCGCCACAAAACTATCACACAGTTACCCGACACTTTAACTTCTAGACTTTAAAAATAACTCATAACTTATTGAATATATTGAATAAATATACTTTGTTCGTTTTTTGACCAATTGGAGAAAAGCACTGTAAATAAAGACCCACAAGACTGGCTTAACAATATATCCACCGTTTTATCCACAGAATCTGTGGAAAACTATCCAGGCTGCTGTTACTGAACATCTCGCCAGATAATCCGCTAAAGAGCCATTCTCAGTGTCCTTTGCCCAGCCCACAAAGCAACATTCGCTCAAGGTAAGTCCTGACCTGTGCACTGGATGTCAACTTCAGACCCATATGCGGAAATAAGGTCATAGAAACCGCCAGGCGCATCACAAAGTCTGTTGCTGCCGAGACGTCCAGATCTCTAGCTATTTCCCCATGTGCCTGCGCTTGCTCGACGTGTGGCGGCCAAAACGCCACACTTCTGTTATAAAAAGCCGGATCGAGATACATGCTGGCTACCGTTTCTGGCTCTGTCTGAGCGAGACTGGCAAATATGCCTTCCTTGATATCTTTACGTCCGGCAACGACCGTGTGAGTCACCTTGTCAACAAGGGTAGGTAACTTTTCCAGGGCCGCCTCGGTACGATTCAGAAACAGCGCCTGACGACGTCTGAATATGCCCTGAATCAGACTATCCTTATCTCCGAAATGACGGTAGATCGAGCCCCTGGACAATTTACCTACTCTCGCCACCTCGCCCATCGATGTGCGCCTAATACCGAAGCGATGAATACACTGTTCCCCGGCATCCAGAATGCGGATAACCATAGGGTCAGCGTAGTCTGCTGTGTTGAACTGGGCATCGTGCATGTCAAAAGCCTGTCTTGATTCGAGATAGCAAATGAACAATAATCACATTCTGTTCATTTGTCTATGCGCGCCTCCCGCAGGCCAGGAAAAAATATGTCAAATACAACCGTCAAGTACGATTACATTATCGTTGGCGCGGGGTCCGCCGGCTGCGCACTGGCCTACCGGCTCTCCCGGGAGGCGAGCCGCAAAGTGCTACTACTGGAGGCAGGTGGAAAAGACAGCTTCCCTATGATCCATATTCCGCTTGGCTTTGCCTTCATGATGAAGAACCCCAAGATCAATTGGTGCTACGAGACCGAGCCCGAACCAAACATGCATCACCGGAAAATTTCATGGCCTCGCGGCAAGGTCCTGGGCGGCACCAGCTGCATCAACGGTATGGTTTACATACGCGGACAGAAAGAAGACTACGACGCCTGGGCGGAAGCCGGCAACGATGGTTGGTCTTATGATGAAGTGCTGCCTTATTTTAAACGCTCCGAGCACAAGGCCGAGGGCCCGGACGCGTATCATGGCTATGGTGGCCCTCTGTGGGTGGAGGGTGGCGCCGTAGAGGATAAACTCGAACTAGCAGATGTTTTCGTCCAGGCTGCTGTACAAACGGGCCTGCCCTTTAATGAAGATTTCAACGGTGCGAGCCAGGAAGGTGCGGGAGATTATCAGCGCAACATTTGTAGGGGCAAGCGACAGAGTGCTGCTCGCACATTTTTAAAAGCCTGCGAAAAAAGACCCAATCTCACCATACTCACTGGCGCATTAACCGAAAAAATCCTGTTTGAGGATCAACAGGCAGTCGGTGTTCAGTACAGCCGTAATGGCGTTACCGATACGGCTTTTACGAGCGGCGAGGTCATTCTCAGTAGCGGCGTGATTAACTCTCCGCAACTACTGGAGCTATCGGGCATTGGCCAAAAGCAACGCCTTGAAGACCTTGGAATTGACGTCTTGGCGGACCTCCCAGGTGTTGGCGAAAATCTTCAGGACCACCTGACGATCAATATTCAGCAGGGAATCAATGGCATCCGTACTTTTTACGAGGAAACCCGACCCCTGGCACTGGTCAAAAATTTATTGAAATACTTTACCAAAGGCAACGGCTTGTTAGCGCACCCCGCCGCCCAGGTCGGAGTTTTCTTTCGCTCAAACGAGAGCCTGAAAACACCCGATGCACAGATTCATTTTGCGCCCGCCGCCAGTGAGCCGGACAAAAATGGCAATCTGAAAGCTAAACCGGGTACCACTGCAACGGTCTGTCATTTAAACCCCAAAAGTCGAGGCAGTGTTCATATCACCAGCAGTCAGCCCGGAGATTATCCCAGCATCAAGGCAAACTACCTCGACGCTGAATATGACCAGAGCGCCATGATTGCGGCCGTCCGCAAAGTGCGAGAAATATTCCAGGCGCCTGCCCTGAACAAACACCTGGGCAAGGAATTCCTGCCCGGCGACCAGGTTCAAAGCGACGATGAAATTCTTTCTTACATCAGGTCAGACGCTGAATCAGTTTATCACCCGGTAGGGACCTGCAAGATGGGAATCGACGGCGATGCTGTTGTTGATTCCCGCCTGCGTGTGCATGGAGTGCAGGGACTGCGTGTTGCAGATGCATCGATAATGCCTAGCATTACCTCGGGAAACACTCACGCTCCGTCTGTCATGATCGCTGAAAGATGTGCGGACATGTTATTGCAGGATGCTGGACTTAAAGTCGTCCTCCCCGAGGGGCTTGAATCGAATGAAGATAACACCCAGACAAAGGCGCGTCTAAAAGCCGTAGCCACTAACGGATAAGCCAGGAGACACCGGATCATGAACGCACCCACACAACAGCACAGCGCAGAGATTGAATTGAACCGCATTTTGGAAGCCCAACGCAGCGCCTTCAAAGCGGAAGGACCGGTAGCACTTGAAACCCGCGTCGATCGCATTGATCGGTGTATTGCCATGTTGGTCGACAACCAGGAAGCTATTTGCGCGGCGGTGGACAAAGATTTTGGCAGTCGATCAAAACACGTCACTTTAATGACAGATATCATGACCTCCGTTGGCAGTCTGAAATTCGTCAAAAAAAATCTGAAAAAATGGATCAAGCCCGAGAAACGCACCCCTTTTATCCCAATGAACTTTCTCGGCGGCAAGGCTTATGTCAAACACCAACCCAAGGGTGTTGTGGGCGTTATGACGCCCTGGAATGTCCCGGTGAACATGATCTTCAGTCCGCTGGCTGACATTCTAGGCGCCGGAAACCGCGCCATGATTAAGCCGTCCGAGTTCACCCCTCATACAGCAGAATTAATGAAGCACCTATTCGCACAATATTTCGAGGAAACCGAAATCTGTGTGGTTACCGGTGGTCCTGAAACAGGCGCAGCCTTCAGTTCACTTCGCTTTGATCACATCATATTCACTGGCGCCACCACCATAGGACGCCTGGTCATGAAGGCCGCTGCAGAAAACATGGTGCCCGTCACCCTGGAATTGGGCGGAAAATCCCCTGTGATTATCTCGGAACAGGTTGATATCAATAAAGCTGCAGAATCCATTATCACCGGCAAAGCGATGAATGGTGGTCAACTGTGCATCAGCCCCGATTACTGCTTCGTGCCGCAAGGGAAGTTGGAGGCCTTCGTTAAGCAGTGCCGCTCAGTCATTGCCCAGCAATACCCCACAGTGCAAGGCAACGCCGACTTCACTGCCTGCATCAACACCCGACACTTCGACAGGGTGAAAAGCTACATAGATGAAGCCCGCGACAAGGGTGCCCGAATCGTCCCTCTTTGCCCCCAGGGCGAAGAGTTCTCAAGCCCTGATGAGCATAAAATCGCGCTGCACCTTGTTATTGATCCCGACGACAGCCTGGCCTGTATGCAAGATGAGATCTTTGGCGCGGTAATGAACATCAAAACCTATTCTGAAATCGAGGATGCTATAGACTTTGTCAACGAGCGCGAGCGCCCGCTGGCACTTTACTATTTCGGCAATGACAAACTCGAACAAGCCAAGGTGCTGGACAACACAATTTCAGGGGGTGTGACAGTAAACAACGTAACCATGCACGTAGCTTGTGACGACCTGCCTTTCGGCGGAATAGGGCATAGCGGCATCGGCAGCTACCGCGGCCGAGATGGCTTCCGTACCTTCAGCCACGCTCGCTCTGTCTACCAGGAAGGCTGGGTAAACCTGTCAAAACTGGCAGGCACCTTGCCACCTTTCGGCCAAAAAGTAGAAAAAATGCTGGAGTCACAAATTAAGAAATAAACCAATTTACGAGGAGTACTAGCACTAGCATTGCAGGTAAGCGTGGCTTGCTAGTGTAAGACCCTTGGCTGCTCACTGACTATCACCGACTGCAGCTTCTTGCCCAGCATGATGACATGGCCCTGGCGACGTTCCACACCGTCCATGCTGTAGTCGAAACGAAATTGGCGCCAAACTCGCCAACGCCCCTGCGAATCCCGACTCAATGAAAAACGTTGAATGTGAACCGATTGATCCAGCAGTTGGAAATCATCCCGCTTCCCCGCAACAGCGACGTGCTGCAATGCCAACTCACGGATACGAGTTGCAGCAAGAAAATGTACGCACAGAGCACCAAATACCAGCAGGGCAAGCACTTCTCCAAGACTAAAGTACAACGTTTGTTCCTTCATTAGGGTTAACAGCCAAGCCCTAGCTTACTGGTAGCGAGGCTCGGCGTATATAATTTCACTGTCCGGGTGTATTGTGAATTAACATGCCAGCTCAATTATATTCTGTTACGCCAACCTCCCGCCAGCGCCAACGCGAGCGAACCCCAATGGCTCTGGTTTATGTTTCACGAGGCGGCAGCTGGTGGCGAACGTCAGGCCTGGCTATTGGAAAACTGCATGGGTGCGGACTACGAGATTGGCGCTATTTTTGTCGAAGAATATCAACGGCAGGGACTCATACGCCAAGGTTCACCACAGCACCTGTTGCATCTGATCTCGGGTGCCCTCACCTACAATTTATTGGTAGCACCGATGACGCTGCGCGCCACCGGACTGGACCTCGCATCCGCTGAGGCTATCGAAGCACAAGTGAGCCTGCTGCAGGATCTGCTAAGACCCTAGGTCAAATACTGACGTTCGAGAAAGCGACCTACAATACTATTGAAAAGAGCGGGTTGCTGCGCATGGAGCCAGTGACCACAATCGAGCATGACCTTAACCTGCGCGGCTGGAAACAACTGTAGCACCCGCTCTGTGTGTTCAGGCAGGATATAGTCTGAATCCCCTCCTTTTATAAATAATACCGGACGTTCAAAAGGCCGTTCCACATCGGGCCCTGCCCTCACCGCCTGATAGTCATCTTTTATGCCCTGCAGATTAAAACGCCAACCGTAGTTCCCATCTGGAGCACGTTGCAAGCTCATCAGCAAAAACTGAATGACTCCCTCTTCCTTCAGGTACTCGGACATAATTTGCGCCGCTTCGCCCCGAGATTTAACCCCGCCGGAGACCACTGCATCCAGCGCGGCAAAAACACTATCGTGGTGCGGCGAGTAACTGACCGGGGCGATGTCTGCGATTACTGCAGTCGCGCAGCGCTGCGGGAATGACAATGCAATTTCCATGGCCACCTTGCCGCCCAGGGAGTGCCCGACAAATGCTGTAGATATCAGTTTTTCCTGGTCCATCCATTTCAGCACTGCACCGGCCAAACGCGCAAGGGTTGCCTCCTCCAACCATTCAGAACGCCCGTGGTTAGGGAGATCCAGGCTGAATACCGTATACGTTTCCGCTAGCGACCGGGCCAATGCGCCCAGGTTGCCACCGGAGCCAAACAGGCCGTGTAGCAAAACCACTGGTGGTCCTGCGCCGGTAATGCTGTGTCTGATTGGAGATTTTGCTACCATGCGTTCCACTATAACGGATTGGATTCCAGCATGCGTGTATTTGCCCTTCTCAACAACAGAACCTGCTACCTGCTTGCAGCAGCCCTATTGCTCGCGAGCTGCGCCGGCACCCCGAGCTATAACCCGACCACATTCCCCTTTGAAATAAACGAGGAAAAGCTCGCTGCTGATGAAATCAAGACTGTGGTGATACCTCACGTTAACCTGGGTGCTCCATCGCGCAAGTATTTGCAGAAGGAATCCCCAAGAATCGACGCTTTTGTCAGCACCTACCTCAAGGACAACGGCTATAAGGTCATTGATCAACGTGAATTCAAGCAGTTATGGAATACCGCAGAGCGCGCCTTTGGCAACCCTGTGGATCCGACTACCGGCCGCGTAAACATGAAGACCTTCGCTCAGATCATGACCAGTGTGCGCGATGAAATGATCAAAAAATTCAAGCTGGACGCTTTTGTGTTCACCGACCTGGTAGAACTGGAAGTCTCCTTTTCCGGTGGTCTGAAGCACCTTGCTCGCTGGGACGGCGTTAGCCGTAAGCCCTCCCTACAGGGTCCAGGCTCGGGCGTATCCTCTGACTTCGACTGGAATAAGCCCGCGGCAGTTGCCTCCCTGCAGATCAGTGTTTTCGATATGAACCTGCAGCGCGTGTTTGTCAGTCGAGGCGGCATGGATGCCACTGAAGCCATCGACACACGTTCTTCAACAGGCCGTTTTACCCGGCGCCGTAACATGCTTGAGAATGAAGATTTCATTATGGAGGGAGTGCAGTTGGCCTTTCACCCGCTGATTGAAATGGAGAGATGGCCAGGCAACCCATAAGGTCTCCCGGCGATCGGGGCTGTCAGGCTAGCGCCTCCAGGCCCCGTTCCATGCACCACATGGCAGAGAGGCTGCCCAGCACATAGATTGGCACCCAGCGCAGTTGATCCACCCATGGTGTCAGTGGCTTACGCACTAACCACCACAGCGCCAGCGCTGCGAAAATGAATGTTATCTGGCCTATTTCAATACCGACATTAAAGAACAGCAGTGACAACGGGACGTTGTCCTGTGGCAAACCCGTCTCTGCCAGTGCGCCAGCAAAACCCATTCCATGCAGCAGCCCGAACCCGCCAGCCAGCCACCAGGGGTTGCGCCATAGGACGTCATTGCGTTCTTTGCGGGTCAGTTCCACTGCCAGAACGAAAATACTGACAGCGATAGTGAACTCCACCAGCGCCACCGGATAATCGAAAAAGCCGAGAGTCACCAACGACAGAGTGATGCTATGCCCAAGCGTAAAAGCGGTGATGGTCCACAATAACCGAGAGCCACCGCCCACCAGCAACAACAAACCAAACACGAATAAGAGGTGATCAATGCCTCCCCAAATATGTTCCATTCCAAGGTAAGTGTAATCGCTCATCACCTCACCGGAGCTGGATTCGGCGGGGACCAAAAACGCTGGCTGCTCTGCATTGAGTACTTGCTGATACTGACGTCCGTCTAATAATCTGATCATGACCATCGCTGACGCTTGATTGGCACCCAGTCCATCCACCCCCAGAGTTTCCCCGACCAGACCATCCTCTCCCAGCCCTGAACAGGTCAACTGGAAGCTGCTTACCTTGCCTGTACCCTCCATTTGAGGTGCATTAGCCTGGGTCACTTCACAAGAATCAGGCCAGACGGGACGCATGGGCACACTGCTGGTGGCCTGCGCGGGTGTTTTCCAAACCAGGTGATACTGCCCCGCTGCAATCTCATTTAGCTTCAGCAATGAGGGCGCAAAACGGTGGGCCTGCGCCGACAAGCTCAACCCGAGACCCAGCAGCAGGACCGCAACAATTCTCAAGATATTCATAGCATCATCTCGTAATCTTCACGCATTCGCTGGGTGCTTTTGAGCAGGGCTGTACTGCGCGCCCTGGAATCTATGTCCCGAACCAACACGGCCCTGACCTCATCCAGAGTGGCATCGCGGCTGGGTTCCAACTCGCCGACGTAAACATAGTGCAGGCCATAGGTGGAGCGAACCGGGCCGACCCATTGGCCGGCAGAAGGCTTGGTCTGCTCAAGGTTTACCACGAAAGCCGCACCGAAATGGCGCGCTAGTTGTTCAGGCGTCTGATACTTAAAACGGTAACCCGGCAGGAAGGGCGAGCTCAGCTCTCGGGCCTGCTCAGGACCCAAGTTTTGCTCACCAATCGTTGCGATAGCAGCAGCTATCTCACCTTCTCGCTCGCGATTAAAGTAGATGTGCTCGATCGAAAAACGGGGCGGGCGACGAAGCTCTTCCCGGCGTTTTTCAAATTCAGCGAGAATCTCTGCTTCCGTAGCTGCCCCCGGGGGATTACTCGCCAGCATGAGCTGTTCAATAATCTGGATCAGCCGCCTTTTAACCACTTCATCACCCAGGTGCAGGCGCATCTCAAGGGCCTGCTTATAAAGCGCTTCGTCACTCCGACCATCGGCCAGACCCAAAAAATGCATGTTGCGCAGCAGTCGCTGATACACAACCGAATCATAAAGGTGCAGGTCTAGTTCCAGTGCTCGCTGGAACATCATATCCCGATCCAGTTCTGCCATAATCATTCGTTGTAACTGATCCTCGCCCGGAGGCCGACCAACGGTCGATGTCCACTGCTGCTGTAAAGACTCAACGCGCACGTCAGCCAGAGGACCTATCACCACGGGTGGCTGAGGAAAGAGCTTCCCCTGGGCCCAGAACAGGACCGCTCCAAGCACCAGGAAGTGCATCCAGGGCCGGTTAAGCCTGGCGAGAAACTTCATTGATTAACTCCTGTCACTAAATTGGGTAAACACCAGCAGACGCTGTCACCATTGACTGACAAAGTCAGTAGTAGCCAGGGATGGCAGCGGCTTAGGGTCACCCTCTCTGGTACCCAGATACAAAAAGCCGGTGATCTCTTCATTATTGGCCAGGCCAAGCCCGTCCATGACATTGCGGTCAAAGGCCGCATCACCGGTTCGCCAGACGCCCGCATAACCGAGCGCTTGCGCAGCCAGCAACACGCCGTGGGCGGCGCATCCAGCAGATAGTTTCTGCTCGATAGGCGGCACCTTGGGATGCGCGCTGACACTGGCGACTACCACTACAATGAGGGGTGCTCTAAGCGGCGATTTTTCCGCTTTCTCCAGAGCCGATTCATCGGCCTGCGGATTGCGCGCGAGCAAAGCATCGCGGAACAATACACCGAGGGCCTGGCGACGGTCTTCATCCACCGAAATAAAGCGCCAGGGCCGCAGCCGTGCATGATCGGGTGCTCGCATTGCTGCACTGAAAATACTTTCCCGCTCAGCGAGAGAAGGTGCCGGAGCCGTCAACTTGGGAGCAGAATTCCTCTGCTGGAGAAACTGAATTATGTCGTTCATAACCGATATCGCAAAAAATCGAGCGGCAATAATAGCAGCAAACTGCGAGTTTGTGCCCGTTAAGGCAGTGCCGGTCCTACCATAATATTCATAAAACCCTCGTCCCCCGGCACTGCGTCTACGTTGTCACACCAGACACACAGTTCATCGGCTGAAGACTGCACCATGCGGTGTTCGATATGATCAATAATCCACAGCGGTTGCCCAAGTTCAGCCAACAGCGTAATCAAGGCCCGACCGCTGCTACCGCATTGCCGCAACGACAGTGGGGTCAGTTCAATGATTATGCGCGTGGGCTCTTTCTGCTCCTGAAGCAAGGGCATCAAACCTTTCATCACCCCAAACTCCGAACCCTGGGTGTCCACTTTCAACAAATCCAGACGCTGTGTTCGCGGGCCAAGAAAGTCGCTACCGCGCAGCAAGCTAATGGGTTTGCTGTCTCTTGCTGTTCCCGTCGCAAAAATCTGGTGATCACCAAAGTTATCTTCACTCAGGTAGAGTTTTGCTTCACCCGCCGTCTCCGCCAGTCCGGCCTGCTCCGCACAGATAATGTGTGCCAGATGATTGTGATTAGCGCTCGCCGCGAGAAGTGCGTAATTGCCCGGATCAGGTTCAAAGGCGAAGACCGCGCCGGAGCCACCTACCCGGGTAGCTGCCAGCAACGAAAAGTAACCAATATTGGCACCCACATCGACAAACACATGCCCGGGCTGCAACAACTGCAGCACAAGTGATGTCTCGTAAGGCTCCCAGATCCCCTCCTCTCGTATCCTGCGGGAAACATGCTTGTCCTGCTCTGGATGAATGTACAGAGCGAGCTCTGCCTCAAGACCCGGGGCTAACAGGGGAACACATTGCTGCTCGATGGCCATTAATGTGCTTTTACTTTGCGCTTGTCGCAGCGAACGCATCGGTAACTGGTAATCAACTTGCCCTGCTTGACATCAAATTGCTTTGCCGTATCCACCACCCATTTATGGTGACCGTGCTTGCACAGGACTTTGCCTTTATGCCGCTCTTTAAGCGAAGGCTGACGAAAGGGAATAACATCAGCCATGGATTACAACAGTGTGCGTTGCACAGCACAGTTCCAGGAATCCATTCTTTTGCGGCGAGTTGAAGCGTTCATTTGAACGGCATATTCCCGTTCCGCCTGCCATATGCGCCGAACTTCAGCCGGGCTTTGCCAGAGACCAATGCCCAGTCCTGCCAGATAACAAGCGCCTGCAACAGTAGTCTCAATAACCTGGGGCCGAATCAGTTTTCGGCCAAGCACATCAGCCTGTATTTGCATTAGCAGGTTGTTGGCCGCAGCTCCTCCGTCGACTCGCAGCGGCTTCATCCGCTTCCCCAAATCTGCTTCCATGGCCCGCAGGATATCTGCATTCTGCAATGCCATAGCATCCAACGTCGCTCTCGCAATGTGCCCCCTCTCGGTGCCGCGTGTCAGGCCGGTCAGCGTGCCCCTGGCCTCCGGCGCCCAGTGGGGCGCACCCAGTCCTGTCAGGGCCGGAACAAATTCGACCCCCGCATGATCAGTCACGCTGCCTGCAAGGGACTCAATTTCAGGTGCACGTTTAATCAGCTGCAACCCGTCACGCAGCCACTGGACAGCAGCACCACAAACAAATGCGCCGCCCTCAAGCGCATACACTGGTTCGGCTTTCTCTCCCAGTTGCCAGGCCACAGTACTCAACAAACCAGACCGAGATTGCAGCAAGTCTGACCCGGTGTTCATCAAAATAAATGAGCCTGTACCGAAAGTGCACTTGGCCTCACCCTGAGAAAAACAGGTTTGACCAAACAGCGCTGCCTGTTGATCGCCTGCCACGCCGGCAATCGGAATACCATCGGGCAGCCCCGGCACATTGCGGGTATGACCCAGCACAGCACTGGACGCTGAAATTTGCGGCAGAATATCTTCCGGAACCTGAAACAAGTCCAGTAACTGTCTGTCCCAGCGCCTGGTTTTCAAATTCATTAGTGAGGTGCGTGACGCGTTAGACACATCGGTAACGTGAGTTTCACCCGCGGTGAGCTGCCAGATCAGGTAGCTGTCCACAGTTCCTGCCGCCACCCTGCCCGCTCGACGCAGACGCGACAGACCAGAGGTATTGTTCAGTAACCATCGATATTTGCTGGCAGAGAAATAAGGATCAAGCACAAGCCCTGTCTTGCGGCGCACGACTTTCTCATGACCTTCAGATTTCAGCTGTTCACAAAAATCTGTAGTGCGTCGACACTGCCATACCACCGCGTTGTTTAATGGCTCCCCACTGTGACGATCCCACAACAGCGCAGTCTCACGCTGGTTGGTAATGCCGATTGCAGCGATATCGGTGGGCTTACAAACGCCTTTGCGCATGATACCGCGAACACCCTTGAGCACAGATTTCCAGATGTCCGCAGGCCGATGCTCAACCCAACCTGGTTTGGGATATAACTGTGGAAACTCATGATTAACACTGGCACATAGCTTGCCGGATGAGTCCATCAGAGCCACAGTACTGCCCGTTGTTCCCTGATCAATTGCCAGTATGAAATTTGCCATGTCAGGCTCTGCTCCTCGTTTCAGTCCACCGTTTCAAGCTCAACAAAAAGCGATGAGTCGATGTTTGCCACCTTCACAGCCGCTGCCGGACGGCGTGTTTTAGTAAAGGGTACGCCATAGCCTTCAGTGGTGCTAATAATTTTGACAATGTCACTGCCGTCATGCCGGGCGCCACACAAAGCGTTCAGTTAAGTCGTCTGTTCAGGTTTGGGTATGACCACATTGGGGTGTACAATCCGCGCGCATTTTAGTCAATTCATCGGAGTAGTTTCATGGATAACGAAGAACTTACCCTGTTTCGCGATATGGCCCGACGCGCCTTTGAGCAACTGATCTCTCCCCACTACGAAGCATGGGAAGAGAAGCACCTGGTACCCCGAGACCTTTGGAATCAACTGGGCGAGGCCGGACTGCTTTGTCCTGACATGCCAGAAGCCTTCGGCGGGGCTGGCACTTCCTCTCAGGTCTGCTTCGCTATGATCGAAGAGCTATCACACATGGGTTTCGGCGGCCTTGCCAGCGGCTATGGAATCCACTCCAATATTGTCGCGCCCTATATTGAGCACTTCGGGACAGAGGAGCAAAAGCAGCAGTGGCTGCCCAAGATGGTCACGGGTGAAGCCGTGGGCGCACTGGCAATGACTGAACCCGGTGCCGGTTCTGACGTTCAGGGCATTCGTACCAGCGCGGTTCAGGATGGCGACGAGTGGGTGCTCAACGGATCCAAAATTTTTATTACCAATGGCATCCATGCAGACCTTGTGATCGTCGCCGCAATCACCGACCCCGGCAAAGGCGCTAAAGGCACATCCCTGTTTCTGGTGGACGCCTCGCTTCCAGGCTTCGACAAAGGCAAAAAAATCGAAAAAATTGGTCAACACGCTTCCGATACCGCGGAGCTTTTTTTCCAGGACGTTCGTCTACCAGCCAATGCACTGCTGGGAGACCTCAACAAGGGTTTCGTCATCATGATGAAGGAACTTCCCAGGGAACGACTGGGAATTGCAGCTCAGGCCGTCGCCGCTGCTGAGGGCGCGTTACAGATCACAGTGGACTACGTACAGGAGCGCAAGGCCTTTGGGCAAACGGTGGGGTCATTCCAAAACACTCGCTTTACCCTGGCTGACGTCAAGACTGAGATCGCCTTGAACCGGGCCTTTTACGACCAATGTGCGAACCAATACGCGAGCAGCGAACTTTCAGCCGATGACGCTGCGATGCTCAAATACGCAGCAACCGAAATGCAATGCAAAACGGTTGATCAGTGTCTGCAACTGTTCGGCGGTTATGGCTATACTGCCGAATACCCTATTTCTCGTTATTACACTGACGCGCGCATTCAACGGATCTATGGCGGAACTTCTGAGATTATGCGTGAACTTGTCGCGCGCTCAATTCTGGGACGATGATGCTTACACTTGTTGGAGTAGTGGAAGGTCATTGTTGCGCTGCTATCGTGGCTGACACTTGCCAAAATGCAGCGGCTTGGTAAAGGGCCGCAGCTTGATAAAGGGCCGCGGCTTGATAAAGGGCCGCGGCTTGGCTAGGGATATCTTCACAGTTGCGAAGATATCTCGACATTCACACCCCCAGTTCACCTACCACGGAGAACAGAGAAAGCAGGAACAGGCCTATCGTCAGGGAAATAGCGGATAACACCGTCGTGAGCACAATGATGTTGGCTGCGAGCACACCATTTCCCCGAGCAGCCACTACCATGATATAGCCTGAGGCTGCGGTCGGAGTTGCAACCAACAAAAAAAGCACACCCAGGGGTTCGCCACGAACCCCCAGCGCAAGCGCCAGTGCAACCGTTATGACAGGGGCAACTACAAGCCGCCAGAAAGTGGATTCCCAGGCGAGTGGCCCGGAGTAGCGCAGTTCTGACAGTTTCATTGCACCCCCTATACAAATAAGCATCAGCGGCAAGAATAAGGCGCTAAGCCAGATACTGGCAGGTTGAACAATAGCGGGCACAGGAAGGCCCGACAGGGAAAGAGCAGCACCCGCAGCGATTCCAATAATCAATGGATTACGCACTACACCCAAAAGCGCATCGCTCATTGCGGCACTGGCGCCCAGGGTGCGATTGAGTACTAATACCGCGAGCACATTGTACAGGCTAGTCATCACCGCTACGGCCAGCGCGGCTAGTTGCGCACCTTGCTCGCCATAGGCGGAAATACACAAAGCAAGACCCATGATAGCCAGGTTGGAGCGAAATGCTCCCTGAACGAAAATCCCGCGCTCGCGAGCAGGGTGGCGTCTCCACGCGCTATAAGCCCAACTCGCCAGCGTCACCAGCAGTGTCGCCAGCACACCGGCGAGCAAATAGGTGGCGGTGATGGCATCACTGTAGTCAACACCGGCGGCACCGGCGAACAGCATCAACGGCAAGCCAAACTTGAAAGACAAGCGGGAAATTTTGTCGTTGAGCTGTGGCGACAGCCAGCCCGTTTTGGCGACAAAAGCACCCACTACCACCCACCCAAAGGTGGGCAGAGATACCATCAGACAGGTATAAAAGAGTGCCGTCGCGTCAGTAAGAGTCAAGCGTGATCATCAATAAGCAAAAAACCAATCATGCCAGCTATTCAAGACACTCTCCAAGAGCCCCGACCAGGCTATCGATCTCATTCTTTTCGATGATGAACGGCAAGCCCAGTTGAATAGTGTCAGCGCCATAGCGCACGTAAAAGCCCTTCTCCCACATCCGCATGGCAACTTCGTAGGGCCTGCGCGCCGGCTCGCCTGGATAGCTGGCGAGCGTCAGTGCCCCAGCGAAACCGTAATTTCGGATATCGGTAATATGGGCTCCACCCTTCAATTGATGCAGCGCTTCTTCAAAGTACGGCGACAGTTCGGCAACACGCTGCGGCAGCTTCTCTTGCTCCAACACATCAAGGGCAGCAAGACCCGCAGCACAGGCCACCGGGTGAGCAGAGTAGGTGTAGCCATGTGGAAACTCCAGCATGTACTCAGGACCGCCCTGAGCCATAAATGTCTGGTAGATTTCGTTGGACGCAATTACCGCCCCCATAGGAATGGCGCCGTTGGTCAACTGCTTGGCAATATTCATAATATCCGGCTTTACACCAAAAGCCTCGGCGCCAGTCATCGCACCCATGCGCCCAAACGCGGTTATCACTTCGTCGAAAATAAGCAGTATGTCATTGGCATCACAGATATCTCGCAGTCGCTGCAGATAACCCGCGGGAGGCGGGATAACACCAGCAGAGCCTGCCATCGGTTCCACGATAACCGCCGCGATATTGGAAGCGTCATGTAACGCGATCAGCTCTACCAACTCGTCTGCCAGGTGCCAGCCATTCGTTGGCATGCCGCGTGTGTAAACGTTCTCTTTGATCATGGTATGAGAGAGGTGGTCCGCATCTACCGCAGTACCAAACATTTTGCGATTTGCGCCGATACCGCCCACTGAAATTCCACCAAAGTTGACGCCGTGATAACCCTTCACGCGGCCAATCAGCTTGGTCTTGGTCGGTTGGCCTTTGAGACGCCAATAGGCTCGCGCCATTTTCAAAGAGGTGTCTGCAGACTCAGACCCGGAATTGGTAAAAAATACGTAGTCGAGTCCATCAGGGGTCAGGGATTTGATTTTGTTCGCCAGTTGGAAGGAGCGAGGCTGTCCGAACTGAAAAGCGGGCGAGTAATCCAGGGTTTGCAACTGCTGGGTAACCGCATCGGTAATTTCCTGGCGGTTATGGCCCAGGCCGCAGCACCAGAGGCCTGAGAGGCCATCCAGGATACGACGGCCCTTGTCGTCAATGTAATAGGCGCCCTCTGCACCCACAATCATCCGCGGATCGTCTTTGAATTGACGATTGCCCGTATAAGCCATCCAGTGAGCTTCCAACTCATCACGGCTCAGGGAGGGCTGTATATTCTGCATGCTGGTCATTTGGACATACCTACAATGTTGACTGAGGGCCCGATTGTAGCGCTTGTTTTTAGTTGCATAAATCAATACCTATCGACCTAAAGTTTCACTATTATTAAACTATATAGTTCGCGAGGTAACACCATGGCCGGTAAAGCCCTGCTGGGAAATGTGACTGACAATGACCTGCGTCTGCTGCGGGTTTTCAAAGCTGTTGTTCACTGTGGCGGCTTCTCTGCCGCAGAACTGGAACTCAACATCAATCGTTCCACTATTTCCAGGCATATCAAGGACTTGGAAACCCGGCTGGGTGTCGTACTATGCCGCAGGGGCCGCGCCGGTTTCGCCCTGACTACTGAGGGAGAGCAGGTATTCGACAGCGCCAAGAAAATCATGGCCGCCATGGAAGAGTTCCAGCACGATGTCGGCGAGTTGCATCAGCGACTCACCGGCCCCATGTCAATCGCCATCTTTGACAAAACAGCGTCCAATCCAGCCTGCCATATTCACCAAGCCTTCCGCCGGTTCGATGAGGCAGCGCCTGAAGTTGCTCCGGAAATTCATGTTGAGTCTATTAACGCCATTGAACAAGGCGTGATGGAGGGACGCTTTCAGCTAGGCGTCATTCCTGACCATCGACCATCCGCCAGCCTCGACTACTACCCCTTGTTCAGCGAGCAGATGTATCTGTACTGCGCCATCGGCCACCCCCTGTTCGACAGCACGAGCAACAATACCGATGCCGCACAGGTCAGGAAATGTCGTTATGTAGGCATCGGCTACCACTCACCCAATATGGAGGCTACCCACAAGCTGGGACTTAAACGCCACGCTACCGCTCATGATCAGGAGGCTGTCGCCCATCTGGTTTTATCAGGCCGCTATCTGGGCTATCTGCCGGAGCACTATGCTGAAGGATTCGAGGCAAACGGACGAATGCGCCGCTTACTGCCTGAAGTTTTCCAGTATGTCTGCCAATTCAGCGCAATTACCCGCCACTCCCCTCCGCCATCGAGGGTTGCCCAGACCCTGCTGAACGCTCTCATAGACGCACATTCGTAGCCCTGACGCCTGCCACTTAAAGGCAACGATGTTGCGAAACAGTCAGAAAACTCGCCCTCACTCCATACTCAATTGCTAGACTGAACTTATGTTTTCCCAAGGAGACTCGTCATGCGTTGGATCATAGTCTTTGCGGTGGTGGGCGCAGGCTACTGGTACCTGTTTGGTATGGATAGCCAGAGTGGCAGCCCCAGCTACCAACAGAAACTGCTGAGCAACAAAAGTGCAATGAGCCAGTGCATCAAAGAGGCCGAATACGCCGCCAGCCGCATGGCCAAAAGTGCTGATAGCGCCGAGCAAGATTGCGCCACTAAACTCAAGCTCTACCGTGAAGACGGCGGCTGGCACAGTTACAAAGACTCACGCAGATAATGACGACAGGCCGTCTGCAAATCGCAGGCGACCTCTTGCCTGTAACGGACTCCTCAGTCCTTGTACCCCGTTATGGACTTGGCGGCCTGATAAGCGAAGGTCATTGACGGCCCCAGCGTAGAGCCCGGACCAGGATAGCAGGGCAAGGTGGGAGCACTGCAATTGCCACAGGCATAAAGTCCTCCGATCAAGGAACCATCCTCTCGAACCACCTGGGCGTCGGCATTGATCACCATTCCGCCCTGGGTGCCAAAATCACCCGGATCGAGGCGCACTGCGTAGAAGGGCGGTTTGATAACCGGACCAAGGCACGGGTTTGGAGTAACCCGGGGATCGCCATAGTATCGGTCATATGCAGATTCACCACGGTTGCACTCCGGATCCACTCCCGTCTTTGCATACTCGTTCATATTCGCCACAGTCGCTTCCAGGCCGGCGACATCGACGTCGATTTTAACCGCTAATTCAGCAACGCTATCGGCTTTTGCGTAAAAGCCCCCTTCCTCGTAATTGAAGCTTTTGGGCACCTGCCAGTCAGGACGGAACTTACTATTAAACAAAGGTCCGACGAAATAATTAGCACGAAAATCCGCATCGAAAATTTGCCAAGTGGGGTAAGTGGGGCTTTCCTCGGTATGCTTGGCAAACGTTTCCAGCTGAAATGCCATATAGTTCTGGGACTCGTTACTAAAACGTTTGCCTGCCGGATTAACAATCACCGATCCCGGGTAGGATCGCTCCATGACCGACAGCCGGGGAATGTCTTCTCCGGGCACGGTGATGGTATTGCACCACCAGGCCTCGTCAAGGCGATGCATTTTCGCCCCTAGCCGCATCGCTTCGTGGTGTGCATCACCGGTATTATCGAAGGTGCCAGCGCTCCACTTGTGATCAGTCGGCTGGGGCAGGTACTGCTCGCGCATCTCCTGGTTGTGCTCAAACCCTCCTGCCGCCAGCACCACGGCTTTACGGGCCTGAATGCGCAGGGGCTTGCCGTCACGGATTACCTCAAGACCTATCACCTTACCGCCCTCTTCAACCAGGCTAGTCATTCGGGTGTTGAGCCACAGGGGCATATCACGGTCCAGCATTGATGCGCGCAACCGTGCAACCCCGGCGCAACCTGTGGCAAGGCGTCGATGAAACTTACTTTTGAGGCGCCAGGGAATATCCAGCATGTAGTCCAGGAACAATTTGAAAATAGACTTCCACCAGCCGGGCTGCTGGCCAACCATAACGGCGGCTTCTACCTGGGTTATTCCAATGACTCCAGCCAGATGCATCATCTGGTGTGTTCGGCGAAGTTGCTTCCACTCTTGGCCCAACTCGCTGGCGTCGAAGGTTTCGGGCTCCATGGAACGATGCCCCTCCATTCCGCCCTCAAGGTTGGTGTAATAATCGGGATAATGCTCGAGAGTAACGTAGCGTACTTGTGTTCGCTCATGGAGAAAGTCCACCATTTTGGGACCATTTTCCAGGAATGCATCTAACTGGTACTCCGGTACCTCTTCCTCAGAAATCAGTTGGCGCAGGTATGTCTTGGCCTTGTCAAAGGAATCCTCCGCTCCGGCTTCCCTGGCATAACGATTACCGGGAATCCACACTCCGCCTCCGGAGATAGAGCTGGTGCCTCCGTAAAGGTCTGACTTTTCGATGACCAACACATTTTTGCTGCCCATTTCATAAGTGCACACGGCGGCTGTCATACCGCCGTTGCCGGAACCGACCACCACTACATCGTAACTGTCGTCCCACTGCTGTTCTGCGCTCATTGCTCGCCCCTGCTGATTGATACCCGCAATGTTAGCCTACAAAGACAACAACAGAAGTAGTGGTCGCTCCTTAACAGGGCGCAGGTTTAACAATTTGGCCGCGCCACCCCAATGAGGGACACGATAGTTTAACAATGAGACTCTTGCGCATGTGCACAGGGCTTGCATACACTCACTAATCCAAGTCAATAAACCCAACAGGGATCAACCTATGAAGCTTCATTCTCGAAAAACCCTTGCGTCCATCGCTGCTGCAGTCGGACTGGCCACATCGATTCAGGTCCTTGCACACCTTGATGATAAAGAGCCCATGCAATCCTACCGGCAATCCTACTTCACTCTCCTGGCGATGAATTTCGGCCCCATTGGAGCCATGGTCAAGGGCGAAATGCCCTGGGATGACGCTAAACTGAAGGTGTTTGCCAATGAGCTTGGCGCCCTGGCCAGCATGGATGTCTCTCGCGCATTCGGACCCGGCACTGACAAAGGCACCACCCGGGCCAAACCTGAAATCTGGCAAAACCAGGAAGACTTCAAGGTCAAGCTCACCAATATGAGGGAAGCGCTTGCAGGTCTGCAAGTGGCGGCCGGTTCAGGAGACAAAAAAATAGTTGCCCAAGCGGTAGGCGATGCTGGCAAGTCCTGTAAGGCTTGCCACGATGAATATAAGGCGAAAAACTACCTCTATTGATCGGCTACCAGAGCGGTTGGGGTTGCGGCGCTAGCTCCAACCCCTGCCAAAGTAACAACGCTATCACGATGGCGACCAGGACTGCCTTTAAGGCTGACACCGGCGCCTTGTGCCCTTCCCGATCTGTTGCAGCACCGACCAACATGGGCTGAATCAACTGTTTTTTAAGCCTGAACTGATAGTACATAATGGTCAATATATGCAGCGCTATCAGGCCCAACAGGATATCGAAAGTCCACTGATGAACCACTCCCATCAGGTCTCGCAGTTGCGGCTCGGCTGCATAATATAAGGGGCCAGAAAACAATATATCGTCACTATTAAACAAGCCACTGATCGCCTGTAGCAGCAACAGGCAAAGTAATGCGAGTACAGACCAACCCCCCAGTGGATTGTGTCCCGGAGTGGGGCTTGGCTGTCCCCGAAGGTAGGCTAATACTGAAGCAGGGCCCACTACGAAATCACTAAAGCGGCTGTGCACGCTACCCAGAAAGCCCCAAACAAAACGTGTTACAAGAAGCACGATCATGACTTGGCCGGTGACCTCATGTATGTCATAACGTTCGAATTTAGCACTCCACCAGGCGAGTGCGAAGCACACCACTAGAGACCAGTGGAAAAGCCGTGTGGCTAGGTCCCAGACAGGGTGAGCAGAAGCCATGCTTAATTCAGTCCAATGGCATCAAGGCTTGAAACTCCGGGTCGACATCCTGGTAATAGTAAGACCAGACCCCGTCAATCAGCAATGCGCGATGCCTGGCTCCGGGAAGGGAAGGATCGGCAGAATCATAGCCAGCGTCGCCGCGATAAAGTGCTACCAATTGGCCGTCAAAGCGCGCCAGAACCGGCAACACCTGCGGCACAGGGGTATTGCGTTCCCCGTCAATTGCCTCTTTCACCGTGTCATATCGGCAGAGCGTGACAAGCGTTATCCAGGTGGGAGGCAAAATAGCCAGCTCGCCCGAGCGGTGCTCGGACAACGCTTGCTCCACCGTCACCCAGCGGGAGTCGTGTATTTCGCCGCCATCGATGACAACCTGCTCCTCAAGATGCAATGGCGCGGCGTATATCCAGGTAGAAAACCGCCTGGTTTCCGCCTCTGGCGTAGTCCAATGGCTCAATAACACCATGTCATCAGGGCGAGGCTGCTGACCACATTCTTCCATCGCCTCTCGAGCAGCCGCAAAACGGGCGGCAGCTTCTTCGTTGCCCTCGCCCGCCGCCATATCTTCAGGGTCAAGACTGCCACCGGGAAAGACCCAAAAACCCCCGGCAAAGGCCAGTGCCTTGTTCCGCTTCAAAAGCAGAGTTTCCAGCCCTTCTTGGCCATCACGCAAAAGAACTACGGTGCTGGCAGGACGAATAGCGACGGTGTCGGGCATGAGTAAACCTCAGAAAAAATCCGCTTCAGTGTAACAGCAGTACCGGGCTTTTCCAGAGCTCCACATTTGGTCGGCAGGCATGGCGTGTTAACCTGCCGTTCGGCCAGCAACTAATAAAATATGAAGCGATTCACCCGCCAAACAATCACCGTAGGTCTATGCACACTATGCCTGGCAGCGAGTGCAGCAATGGCTCAGCGTGCCTTGGAAGAAGTCGTAGTTACAGCCCAAAAAGTAGAGCAATCGGCCCAGCAAACCCCGATTTCCCTTGTCGCTTTTCAGGCCGACGAACTGGAGACTTTAGGTATTACCAATGTCGGTGACATTCGTGCCCAGGTGCCCAACTTCGTCATAGACCAATTTCCCTCCAGTAACCAGACACTGCGTTTATTTATTCGGGGCATTGGAATAACGGATGTACAAATCACTCAAGACCCCGCAGTAGGCGTTTACCTTGATGGCGTTTACCTCGCTCGCTCTACGGGGCTTGCTGCCGATGTGGCTGATCTCGAACGCGTGGAGGTATTGCGAGGCCCTCAGGGCACGCTTTACGGACGAAACACCACTGGTGGCGCATTAAACCTCGTCACAGAACGACCCAACCCCGAGAAAATTGCATTCGCCCAGGTTATTGGCACAGGCAAGCGTGACCGCCTGCTTTTGCGCTCCAGTCTCAATCTACCGCTTAATGCCCGACATGCGGTAAAAATAGCAGCACTGGGCAAGCGAGAAGATGGTTTCGTGAGCAACGACGGCCCCGGAGGTAATTACGGCGACATCAAGTCCGAGGGCTACCGCATTGACTGGCGCTGGCTCACGACTGAAACCCTCAGCCTGAATTACAGTTGGGACAAATCGCGTATCGAAAGTTACAACTACACGCCCCAGGCAGTCAGCCCCGGCATTCCTGCGGGAACGCCGGTGGACGCCGCAATCATCAGTTCCCAGCGCTTCGTCCCGTATGGGGAGCGCTTGTTTGAAAGGCTTGCGACCAATGCCCCACTGTTACCCACTGATACTGTCATCGAAGGCCACGCCCTGACCCTGGCGTGGACAGCACAGTCATGGACTCTCAAGTCGATTAGTGCCTATCGTGAAATGGAAGACTTGAGCTATATCGACTTTTCCAGTGGTGCCAGCGCCGAATATCGGGTCGATTTTTCCGGCATTAGCCTGGGTGAAAACAGTGCCGCTCCCCTGGATTACGAGACGGTGCGCACCCAACTCGACCAGGATCAATTCTCTCAGGAACTGCAGTTAATTGCCGATTGGCGCAATTTTGACCTGGTTGCCGGGCTTTACTATTTTAGCGAAGAGGCCAGAGAAAACTGGTTCCCCATGCATCACATATTCAGTTTCCCGTTGATAGAGACAGGAGACTCGGCGCGAGCCGTCAATATTCGCGCCGAAAACAACGTCATTGATAACACAGCAATCGCAGCCTACGGACACTTTGGCTGGAGCCCCCGGGATGCCTGGAAAGTCACCCTGGGTTGGCGCCACTCGCGAGATGAACGAAAAGTGAATCGTTTATTTCAACAAGACAATTTCGTGGATTATGGTTCCAACATCATCGGCCCATTTGAAAGCATTGATTTTAAAGCGACTGCTGCCAAGAATTTCAGCGACAACTCTTTCAGTTTCATGATTGAGCATGACCTGGCCGAGGACACTCGTCTCTATGGCAAGCTCGCTGAAGCTTATAAAAGCGGTGGGTTTAATACCCGCGATCCCGATCCTGACTATTTTTCGCAGGGTTTCGATGAAGAAAAGAATCGCACGCTGGAGCTCGGACTAAAAGCAGAATGGCTGCAGCGAGCGCTGCGACTGAACGCCGCAATTTTCTATTCCGATGTTAAAGACATGCAACTGAACTTCTTGCTACCGAACAGTATTTCCGATACCCGGGTGTTCAATACAGGCTCCGCAAAGCTATCGGGTATCGAACTGGAAGCCGTCAGCTTTCTCGGCCAAAACATGCTGTTGCGCGTCAACTACGCCTATCTGCACAGTGAAATTGAAGACGTCAACGACCCTTTCACTGGTGACCCTCGCTCTTTTGGCTTTGACAACGCACCTCGCAACAGTGCCAGCGTCAACCTTGATTATCAATTACCCAGGGTGAGCTACGGCAACTGGAGCGCTAACCTCAACGCCAACTTCGTTGATGAGCGCAACACCAGCAACACGTTGCTCGCCATCGATGCATACAGCTTACTCAATGGAAGGCTCAGTTTATCGGGGGTCGCTCTGCCTGCAGGAGAACTGGCATTGTCAGCATGGGTCAAAAATGCGCTTGACGAAGAATACGTCAATTTCACCATCGGCAACCTACCTCATGCATCCAGAGCAGTACTGTGGGGTGAGCCTCGGACCTGGGGTTTCGACCTTAAATACAGCTTCTGAAATATTGGCTGCGATAGCCCAACCTGTAATACCGCTAACGTTGTCAAAGTCTGGACAAAATTAGACACTACGTCTCTTTATCTTCAGACCAAAAACTTCCTATGCGTATTGCCCCCGTATTATTGCTGACCTCCGTCACTATCACCTCGCCCTCCTTTGCGGAAAACAAAGCTGACGCAGCGGCAATAACGGCTTCCCCGCCTTCGCTGAGTGCGACTCGACCCTATAAGGTGTCCGAAGACCGTGAGGATTGCACCAACTTTGATGCGCTGCGACGTCCACATTTTGGTGATACCCATGTACATACAGCATGGTCTTTTGACGCCAACTCTCAGGACACTCGCAATAAACCGGAGGATGCCTACCGTTTTGCCAAAGGCGGACGAATGGGTATCCAACCCTATGATGACAACGACCAACCGATGCGAACTGTTCAGTTGGACCGACCACTGGATTTCACCGCCGTAACGGATCATTCAGAGTTTATGGGTGAGATGCGAATGTGCAATACCGAGGGATCACCCGGCTACTGGCACCCCATATGCATTGCACACAGACATCTACCCCAACTTTCGTTTGGCACATTTGCCGCCTATGGTCTCGCCGGGAAGCAGCGTTGGGGGTTTTGCGGCGATGACAATGAAGAGTGCTTCGCAGCAGCGGCAGACACCTGGAAAGACGTGCAATTTGCAGCTGAGCAAGCCTACGATCGAAGCAGCGAGTGTGTTTTCACCAGTTTTGTCGGCTATGAGTGGACTGCATCTGTAGGCAGTGGCCAAAACCTCCACCACAACGTGGTATTCAAAAACGAAACAGTCCCTGATCGGGCACTGTCATGGATAGAATCTCCGTCACAAGTCGACTTGTGGGACTATCTCGACAAGGAGTGTCTCGAGGAGAACCCCGGTTGCGATGCAGTCGTTATCCCTCACAACTCAAACCTCAGTGGTGGCTTGATGTTTGAAAGTGCGCGCATTGAAGACGGCCAGATTCCCGAAAGTCCGGTCACTGCCGAGGAAGCCCGCCGTCGCGCTCGCTGGAACGCTCTGTTTGAAGTGATGCAGCATAAAGGCTCTTCTGAATGTGATAATCGCATACCGACATGGTCTGAGGACGAATACTGTAACTTCGAAAAAATGGGTTACGACAGCTTTGGCGGCAAGAACACCGGGATTGCGGAAGGCGGTGCCATGGACTGGCTAACCTACTTTGTGGACGAAGAGCGGCTGCCGGAAACCAAGCTTCCCGATCAGACCAACTTTTTGCGCTACGCGCTGAAAAAAGGCCTGCAGCAGCAGGCTGAACTCGGCGTTAACAGTTTTAAATACGGACTTATCTCCAGCACTGATACCCATATTGCAGCGCCTGGTCTGGCAATGGAGAAAAATCACCCAGGCCACGGAGGCGCGGGTATGGGCGCCGCTGATGGAGTGCCAAAGGGGTTACCCGATGAGTTGGAATACGGTCCCGGCGGTCTCGCTGTGCTCTACGCTGAAGAAAACACCCGTGACTCATTGTTCGCCGCGATGCAGCGGCGCGAGGCTTATGCCACTAGTGGTACTCGTCCGATAGTGCGGTTTTTCGGCGGCTGGGATTACCACAAAGACGCCTGTTCTGCAGCCGACATGGTGGCCCAGGGCTACGCTCACGGGGTGCCAATGGGCGGTGATCTGGCTTCACCTTCCAAAGGGCAGACAGCGCCTCGCTTTATTGTTTCAGCCCTCGCCGACACCGGCACCGCAGAATACCCAGGAAACCCTCTACAGCGCATTCAGCTAATCAAGGGCTGGTATCAGGATGGCGAGTTGCAAGAAACAGTGCTCGATGTCGCCGGTGGTGACAACAATGCTTCAGTGGATATCAATACCTGTGAAACCAGCGGCACCGGCCACGCCCAACTCTGTAGCGTCTGGCAAGACAATGACTTCAATCCCGGTGCACAGGCTTTCTACTATACGCGTGTGCTGGAAAACCCCAGTTGCCGCTGGAGCCAGAGGATTTGCGCCGATGCCGGCGTCCGTTGTGAGAACCCTGCCTCCATCCCCGAGGGTATGGAGAACTGTTGCTCTGCAGACCACAACAAAGTGATTCAGGAAAGAGCCTGGAGTTCTCCGATTTGGTATACGCCGCAAGCCTGAAAGCTAATGCGCCTCAGTCAGTTGAACGTCAATTACCCCCAGACTGATCAACCTCAGGATAAAGCGCGCGCCGCCATGGATAAATCAAATCCAATCCCTCGAGCGTGACCTGCCGCCTGCTCTCGCTGCTCTGGCTCTTGCGACAATACCCAGAGATTGGCACAACGAGTACCGGTGCGACAAAAAGCAAATACTGGTCGCTCTGCATCGTCAAATAAATCGGCCATTTCTTCCAGGTGTTCGCCGGGAAAGTTGATCGCCGTCACCGGAATATGATGGTACTCAAGTCCGGCCGCCACCGCCGCCTCCGCAATCTCAGCGCTACTGGGCTGCCCGCCCTCTTCCCCGTCCGGGCGATTATTGAGCAACACCTTGTATCCCGCTGCAGCAATATCAGCAACCAATTCGGCGCTTATCTGGCCGGATACGGCAAGTGTTTCTGTGAGCTTGTAGGAATTCATAGTTTTACCTCCGAGAGGCGTTATACCAGAGGGCACAGCGCCGCACCAGCAATCGCCACCTTCACTCTCCCTTGAACTGCGGCTGGCGCTTATCGCGAAAGGCCCTGGGGCCCTCCCTCGCATCCTGACTCATCATCACAGCAGCTGCTTGCTCCATTTCGTAATGGAAAGCGTCAGCCCAGGGTAGTGTATGGGTTTCAAGCGCTGTTCGTTTAATCGCTTGCAAAGCCAGGGGCGCCTGTCGGCACACATTGTCGGCATAATGTTCGGCCCTGGCCTGCAGTTCGCCAAACGGCACGACCTCAGATACCAGGCCCATAGCCAGGGCCTCGGCGGCGTTGATGGGTTCGCCACCCAGTAAAATTCGCATCGCGTGCGCCCAGGGTAACTGCCGCGCGAGTCGCACCATGGAGCCGGCACCGGGAACAATCCCCAGCTTGGGCTCGGGAAGTGCAAACTGGGCATGATCTGCTGCAATGCGAATATCGGTGGCCTGCAGCAACTCAGTGCCGCCGCCCAGTGCTCGCCCATTAATCGCAGCAATAACCGGCTTGAGCAGCGGCTCACCTTTTAACATAATTTTTTCAGGGATAGCGGGGTCTGCGAGCAAACGCTCCTCTACTGGATTCTCTGGTTGCCTGGCCCCGGTCCAGAGGGGAATCACCTTGCCGAGATCTCCGCCACAACAAAAATCCTCTTTCCCTGCTCCCGTGAGAACAGCCACCCTGATGTCATCATCATCGCGAACCTCCTGCCAGGCATCTGCCAGTTCCACGAAGGCGTCCCCATCGAGCATATTTTTCGCTTGTGGACGGTTTAACGTAATCCAGGCCTGCTGTCCGCGCTTTTCCAGGGTGATGGCTGTCATCTGCAGTACTCCTTATTGTCGCCACTTTCGAGCTTAAGCCAAAGCCTGCTTTCGCGTAAGGCTATCTGCGGGAAAGACTACACAGATTTATCGCTTTAAACTATGCATCAAAGCCCTGCTACTCCTTCCCAAAGCAACTTCACCCCCACGATAATCAAGAAGAAACTAATCACTTTGTAATAAAAAACAGGGTCGGATATTTTCACCAAATAATGACCAATTCGGACGCCTACCGGAGCCAATGGAACCAGCACCAGCGCACAAACGAGATTCTCTTGACTGAACTGGCCGAGCATTGAATAGGGAACCAGCTTTATTACATTAACGACCGCAAAAAAAATGCCCGCGGTGCCTGCGTAAAGCAGTGGTTTCAATTTTTTAGGCAATAAATACAGTGTAAAAGGCGGTCCACCGGCGTGAATACTAAAGCTGGTGAAGCCGGCGAGAGTGCCGAAAAAACCAGCTGCTCCAGCATTGTGCTGAGCGGCGCTGCGAGACTGGAGCCCGGTCAGTTGCTGCACGCCAAACACTAGAGAAAGCACACCGATGAGAATGCGCATGTAATCATCGTTCATGACGTCGGCAGCAAGGTATCCAATACCGATACCCACCAGGGCACCCGGCAGCAGCAGTTTAAGTGCTTGGCGATCAAACTGCCCCCAATAGGTTCTTACGACAAAGGCATCCATCACCACAAGAATTGGCAACAGGATTGCGGCAGCCTGGGTGGGCGACATCAGCAGCGCCATCAGTGGTACGGACAATACAGCTACCGCACCGCCAAAGCCTCCCTTGGCAATTCCATACAGCAACACCGCAGGGACACTGACCAGATAAAACGCGGGGTCAGTTAACAATGGTTCGCTCAGCTAATCAGTCCGTACTCATTTTTGAGAACATCAATGATCTCTGCTTTGGGGTTCTGGGAAAGCGAAATAGGTTTGCCCGTAATTTTCTCTGCAATATCGGTATAAGTTGCAGAAACCTGCATCAATACTTCTTCTGGCAGTGCGTTATCTCTGGCCAGCGCTGTACGCTCTTCCATACGCGCCTTGTTCAGCAGGATATCGGGGTCGGGAAAGTGCTTCAGCAACAATTGGCGGAAGCTCTCTTTGGAGTTTTCCACCACCCTACCGTCACGCCAGGCAGGACCATCCCAGATACGGGAGGAGTCCGGCGTACCCACCTCATCCATATATATTAGCTTTTCCTGGCCTAACTTATCGGTGACGTAGCCAAACTCGAACTTGGTATCGACAAAAACCTGATCGAGTGTTGCAAGTTTCGCACTAATGAGATCGAAGCCGTCTTTCAGCAGTTTTTCGTAGAGATCTACATCGGTGAGATTATTGAAATGAAAGGCCTGGTAATTGGCTTCGATGTTGCCGCGGGTAATGTTCACATCATCAACCGCAGGAACGCCCGGTATGCCTTCCAAAATCCCCTTGGTGGAGGGCGTAATTAGCAGCTCTGGCAATTTTTGGTCTTTCTCAAGGCCATCAGGAATTTCAATACCACAGAATTCACGCTCGCCCTTGGCATAGGATCGCCACATCGAACCGGTAATGTACTGCCTGGCAATGGCCTCGATCATTACTGGACGTGCTTTTTGCACAATCCAAACCAGCGGATGTGGCACCTCCAGAATATGACTATCGGCAAGACCCTGGCTGCGAAAACTATCGAACCAGTGATTGGAAATTGCGTTAAGAGCCGCACCTTTACCAGGCACCCCGTTCATCCCACCCTCACCGTGCCATATACATTCAAAAGCGGAAATTCGATCGGAGATCACCATAATCGCGAGCGGCGCATCGGCCGCCACGTCATAACCGCGCTGTGCAATGAGGCGTGCGCTATCGGATTCATTCAGCCAGTAAACCGATCGCACCTTGCCGCTATGGACGGGCGCTCCAGTGCGAATGGGCAGGTCGTTGTTAACAGCCAGTACTTTGTTGGCAAGACTCATGTGAAGGTTCCATTAACGGGTAGTGAAATTACAGCAAGCCCAAGCTTGCCAGGCTCCGGAATTTTAGCAGAGCTGATCCTGAACGACACCTGTTCAAGAGTGCTTTCTTGGGGACTTTTGCGGCCCAGTAGGTGTAGAATGTCCGGCGTTGTGAACTGCATCTGTTGTAAGGAAAAACCCTATGAGCCAAGCCCAAACACCCTACCAATTGCTGGGCGAAGACGGCATCCATGCGCTGACAAACGCCTTTTACGACATTATGGACGAGTTACCTGAAGTGGCCAGCTTGAGAGCGATGCATGCACAAGACCTCACACCCATGAAACAAAAGCTGGCGATGTACCTCACCGGTTGGATGGGCGGACCCCCACGATACGCGGACAAGTACGGTACGGTCTGCATGACCGAGCCCCACGAGCCCTATCACATAGGCCCGGAGCAGCGTGACCAGTGGTTATTGTGCATGGACAAAGCACTGGAGAAGACCAATGCCAGCGAAGAGTTGGTAGAAATGCTGAAGGTTCCCATGTTCCGGATAGCAGATGCAGTACGGAACCGTGACGGAGCCAGCGCTGCCAGTTCAGATTCAAATATTATCGCCTCCCACTGAGATTTTAACATGCTCCACTCCAAATCGAGCGCGCTAGTCGCGGCTTGCTGGCTTTTGGCAAATCCGCTAATGCTAGCTGCAACAGAAACCTATCAGGAAGAAATACTGGTGTCCGCGAGCCGTCTGCCAGAAAATGCGGCGACGCTGCCGCTGTCATGGGCACGGGTGAACAAAGACGAGTTGGCACTCACCGGTCATGTCCACATTACCGAGGCAATGCAGCGTGTCGCGGGGGCCTGGATCAGCCGCGGCAATGGCCAGGAGAGTCTGCCTTCATTGCGCTCACCCGTGCTCACGGGCGCGGGCAGCTGTGGTGCGTTTTTCATGGCAGCAGATGGTATCAGCCTCAGGGCGCCCGGCTTTTGCAACATAAACCAGCTGTTTGACGCAAACACCGAACAAGCAGGAGCGATCGAAGTCATCAAGGGTCCCGCTACATCGCTTTATGGTTCCAACGCACTTCACGGGGTTATCAATATACTAAGTGCCGCACCTGCGACAGAAAATGACCTGAGTGTCGAAGCGGGTCCCTATGACTACTATCGCGCTAAGTATGCCTACGGCAGCAGCGGCGACACCCACGGGCTTAGCCTTCGTGCCAACGCCACCACCAACGGCGGCTACAAGGACGACTCAGGCTATGACCAGCAAAAGCTGACATTCCGGCACGATTTTACGGGTACCGAGTGGGACATCAGCAGTGTTCTCAACTACAGCAACCTCAACCAGGAAACTGCCGGCTTCATAAAAGGCTACAAGGCCTACGCGGACGAAGACCTGAAACGACAAAACCCCAATCCCGAAGCCTACAGAGACGCCTGGTCTGTTCTCGCTCACAGCCGCGCCAGCCGGGAACTGGGCGACAACCACCAGCTGATCCTTACCCCGTACCTGCGTGCTAATGACATGGAGTTTCTGATGCATTTTCTGCCCTGGCAACCAGTGGAGGAAAACGGTCACAGAAGCCTGGGATTTCAAGGCGCGATCTATAGCGAACTGGGCCAGTGGCGCTGGATTAACGGCCTGGACGCGGATTACACCGATGGTTGGCTAAAGGAGGTGCAGGCAGACGGGTTTAGCCCTAACCAACCGGCGGGTGTGCACTATGACTACCAAGTCGATGCCACCATGGCGGCAGCTTTCAGCCAGCTTGAATGGGCTCTCAACAAGCTGGAGCTCAGTGCGGGCTTGCGCTATGAGTACAGCCGCTATGACTACGATAACAAAACCGGTGACGGCCCTGCCTGCGCGCCCGAAGCCACTGCCTGTCGTTTCTATCGTCCCGCCGACAGGAAAGACAATTTTAACAACTGGTCTCTCAATGCAGGTGGCAGCTACACCCTGGGAGAAAATCATCAGACCTATTTGCGTTATGCCAACGGCTTTCGCGCGCCCCAGGCCACCGAACTCTATCGGCTACAAGCCGGCCAACAGGTCGCCGATCTGGACTCTGAAGAGCTGGATAACCTCGAAGTAGGGCTTCGCGGGGTTCTCTCAGACAAGCTGAACTACGACCTGTCTTTATTTTATATGACAAAAGACGATGTCATATTCCAGGATGCCAATCGCCAGAACATCAGCGGTGCAAGTACCAAACACCAGGGTCTGGAATTCAATCTCGGCTATCGCCTCAACGATAACTGGTACGTCAATGGTGTGGGCAGCGTTGCTCGCCACCGCTATGACAGCCGGATTAACCTGCTGGGTTCATCAGGTGACATCAAGGGTAATGATATCGACACCGCCCCACGCCATTTTGGCAGTGCAAGACTGGGTTGGGAATTCAACCCGCAGAGTGTGGCCGAGCTGGAATGGGTATACATGGGTTCTTACTATCTCGAACCCGACAATAAACACAGCTATGACGGACATACATTGATGAACCTGCGTGTGAGCTCGCAGTTTTCGTCGCACTGGCGGGGAACCCTGCGGCTGACCAATTTACTCGACGAGGATTATGCTGAGCGTGCGGATTTTGGCTTCGGCGACTATCGGTACTTTGTCGGGCAGCCGCTGGGTGCTTATGTTGAAGTGGGCTACAGTTTTGGCCGCTAGCAGGTTAATCGACTGAGCGGCTGCGCATCACCGGGGCCGCACTAGCCAGCGGCAGCAAAGTCCCGCGGATAACACTAGCGAATACGAGAAATACCCACGGCATCACGCACTTTGGCCATTAAAGCAGAGCTATGCTCCCTGGCGCGCTCCGCGCCTTTCAGCAATTCGCTCTCAATATGCCCTGGGTCTTCCATCAGTTCATCGTAACGAACTCGCGCCGGTGCCAACTCAGCATCAATCAATTCAAACAACTGCTTTTTCGCCTCACCCCAGGCAATGCCCTCCTCAAATGCCTTACGCATGCGCGCAGTCTCGGCCGCGTCGGCAAAGGCCGCCCAGACCTGGAAAACGGTAGAGTCATCTGGATCTTTGGGTTCGCCGGGCTCAAGCAAATTGGTTTTGATCTTGTTGATGTGCTTGCGTAGTTTCTTTTCCGGCAAGAACAGCGGAATAGTGTTGTTATAGCTCTTGGACATCTTGCGACCATCCAGTCCCTGCAGTACCGCAACATTGTCATCGACCGCGGCTACCGGCAGGGTGAATACTTCTGCAAAGTTGTGATTAAAGCGGCCCGCGATGTCACGGGCCATCTCCACGTGTTGAATCTGGTCACGGCCAACGGGAATACTATTGGCATTAAACATCAAAATGTCGGCAGCCATTAACACCGGGTAACTAAATAAGCCCATGGTGATCGCAAAATCAGGGTCTTCACCTGCATCCTCATTCGCCTGCACCGCCGCCTTGTATGCGTGAGCCCGATTCATAAGACCTTTGGCGGCATTGCAATTGAGTACCCAGGTAAGTTCGGGAATCTCGGGAATATCAGATTGACGATAAAATAGGGCGTGGTCAGTATCCAAACCAAGGGCCAGCCAGGTTGCCGCAATTTCCTTAGTGGACTGCCGAACCAGTTCAGGCCCCTGCCCCTTGATCAGGGCATGATAATCAGCGAGGAAGAAAAACGAATCCAGCGTTGAATCTTGCGAGGCCGCTATGGAAGGACGGATTGCGCCGACGTAGTTACCTAAATGGGGAGTGCCGGTAGTGGTGATACCGGTGAGCACGCGTTGCTTGGCCATGAACTTTGTCTGTCAGTGGAAAAGGCGCCAATGATACCTAGCTTGGCTGTGGCTGGCTATCCTGCAGTGATTGCAACAAGCGCAGGTAACGTGGCCGCAGCTGCTCAATGCTGTAAGCAGACATATCGATAGGCACTGAGGGCCGGGCTGCCAGTGCCAGCAGAAGTGTTATCGCGGAGTCGGCCTCCTGTTGCGGATTGTCGGGACAGGATTGATACCGGCAATGATCAGGATACATCTCACGATAAGCCAGACGATCTGGCACGAGGGGCATACAGCCGGCACGAACCGCCTGCATCACCGCCAAACCCTGAAATTCATGTAACGCCGTTGACAGAATAATATCGGCGCCGGCTTGCAGTGCATGGTAATCGGCGGCGGCGTCCATATAACCAAACTGAACCAGACGGTGCTCGAAATCCCGTTGGATTGTAAAAAACACCGCGGGTGAATTGCGAAACTGTTGCCCGGTAACAGCGAGCTGATAATGGAGCCCTGACGCTTCCAGGCCCTTGAGAATACGATGAAGTCCCTCGCCACCCTTATCGTGCTCAAAGCGAGCGTTCCAAAGAATGCGAAGCGCCCGCGATTTCTCTTCGGGTCGCCACGCGCTAGCCTGTGCCTCAACTACTGGCAACAGTGGCACGGGAAGCACCTCGGTTTTTTCCTCCATAGCATCAACAAGACGCTCCGGCACGAAATCAGGCAGACGCGCAAACAACTGGCTACAACCCGATAGAAAGCTGTCTCTGTTGTACGCAGAATTGAAAGCCAGACGATCGGCAGCCATCGCACTGTAAATGCTCACCATTTGCGCTTCCAGCAAGCTGTGCTGCTGGCGATCCTGGGGAAACTCAAACTGGTTTTCATGAAAGTAAAGCAGACTGGGGACGCTGGCCAACGCTGGCACAAGCCCCCGCAATGTCGCCAGGTCAACCATGGAAGTAGCAACCAGCAGTTGAAACCCGCTCTCTAAAACCTCCCGCTCAGACACACTCCAAAACAGGGGGTTGCCGCGCACCCTCCAACTGAAGTGCCGGGCAGGCAGCTCCAACTCTACCCATTGCCAATGGGGGAACATCTGCCGTAAGCCGAGCTGCCAGTAGCGATGGCTCTGGGCAGCATAAGCGGATAAAAGAAGAACACGCACAGCGAATCAGCGGGCGCTCAGACTGCCTCGATAATTATAGAAGCGCCGTAACACTTTGCTCAGATTATGAGCATCCGCAGTCCCCGCGAGCTCTCTTATGGAATGCATACCAAAAGTGGGCACGCCGATATCCAAAGTACGCACGCCGACCCCACCCGCAGTGATAGGGCCAATCGTACTACCGCAGGCCATGTCGGTGCGCACTACAAAAGATTGCACCGGCACCCCCTCCTGCGCCGCCAGCATGCGATAAAGACCGGTGGTCTCAGCGTTGGATGCATAGCGCTGGTTGGCGTTAATTTTGATCACCGGCCCTTTGTTGAGCACTGGCCCGTGGTTTTCATCATGTCGATCCGCATAATTTGGGTGTATGCCATGGGCATTATCCGCAGAGATCATCATCGAACGCTCTGTGAGCGCTGCATAAGCGGCCTGATCATCGCCGGAAATCCGCTTTAGCACTGACTCAAGCAATGGCCCTTGTGCTCCCGCTGCAGACAAGCTCCCCACTTCTTCATGATCATTACAGACCAGCAACACACTGGCGGCACCGTCCCACTCTTGCAGGGCATGCAGACCCGTGTGACAGCTCAGCAGATTATCGAGACGAGCAGATGCAATAAAGTCACCCCGCAGCCCAACGATGGCGGCTACCTGCGTATCATAAAAACAAAGCTCGTAATCCAGCACCTGCTCAACATCGCAATCCGGATGCTCATGCAATAAACGCTGATGCAGTAACTCACGGAAGTTGCCTTTTTCACCCTCGGACATTTGACACAACACAGGGGGAATATCTTTTTGCGGATTAATGCTGCGGTTCTTGTTGGCCTCTCGATCCAGATGAATCGCCAAACTTGGAATGGTTGCTATCGCGTCTCGAAAATCGATCAGCGCGGTTCTCAGTTCAGCGTTTTTACACTGAAAACTGACTCTTCCTGCCAGAGACAAATCCCGGTCGAACCAGGGATTGAGTAAAGCCCCTCCATAGACCTCTACACCCAACTGGAAGTATCCCTGGCTGGTTTTCTCAGGCGTAGGCTTAACCATAAGGCATGGGCTGTCTGTGTGCGCTCCCACCATACGCAGGCCTTCTGCCGGGCCAGCCTCTGCGCCAATACCAAAAGCAACCAGGGAGCTCCCGTTCCGGGTAAGAAAGTAACGCCCTCCTGCTTGCAACTGCCAGCTTTCATCTTCCATCAACTGCAAAAACCCTGCCTCTTGCAGTTGCTTTACCATCTCAGTAACTGCGTGAAAAGGCGTGGTAGCGCGAGCAAGAAATCCGCACAGCTGGCTATTGAACTGTTGCTGATCAGACATCATTTATTCCTCTTGTGAAACGTTTTGACCCATTGCACGCATGCGGGCAAACAAACTGGAAGTATCCCATCGACCGCCGCCCATAGACTGTACTTCACTATAGAAACCGTCCACTAAGGCAGCGACCGGCAAATCGAGCCCCATCGCGTCAGCCTCAGCGAGCACCATCCCCAAATCTTTGCGCATCCAATCGACGGCAAACCCGTGCTCATATTTCCCTGCCAGCATGGTCTGATAGCGATTCTCCATTTGCCAGGATTGGGCTGCCCCCTGAGAAATCACTTCAATAACGGCAGCTGAATCCAGCCCGGCCTGCGCTGAAAACTCCAAAGCCTCCGCGAGTCCCTGCACTATGCCAGCGATACATATCTGGTTCGCCATCTTCGCCAACTGACCACTGCCAGAGGGACCCAGCAGCCGAGCGCAACGGGCATAGCAATCAATGACCGGGAACGCTCGTTCGAACACCGACTGCTCGCCCCCTACCATTACGGTAAGTGCGCCGTTCTCCGCGCCGGCCTGGCCGCCGGAAACAGGCGCATCTAAAAACCCTGAATCAACCTGAGCGGTGGCAGCATACAATTCTCTGGCAAGCTCAGCCGATGCTGTGGTGTGATCGATCACAACCGTTCCCGGGGAACAAGCTGTGATGATTCCTTGCTCACCCAACATTACACTCCTGACATCGTCATCGTTACCGACACAAAGACAAACTACTTGAGCGCCGATGACTGCCTGATGTGGCGTTTCTGCTGAGTCTCCCCCATATTGTGCGACCCATTTTTGCGCCTTCTCAGCGGTCCGGTTATAAACAGTCACCTCATGTCCCGCACGCTGCAGATGCCCTGCCATAGGGTAGCCCATGACACCGAGGCCAATAAATGCAAGTTTCATAGACTCTCTCCCAACTCAGGCCAACCAAACTGCAAACAGAATAAGGGCCAATAAAATGCGGTAGTAGACAAAGGGCATCATGCCAATACGATCGAGCAACCGAAGGAACAATGCGATACAGGCATAGGCTGTAATCGCAGATACAAGCGATGCACAGCCGATCAGCAACCAGTTTACCGGCACTGCACTTTGGATCAGCTCCCAGGCTTTAATTGCGCCTGCTCCCGATATCACCGGAATTGATAGCAGAAACGAAAAGCGTGCCGCGTCTTTTCGACTCATGTTCAACAACAGTGCTGCTGTTATCGTGATCCCGGAACGTGAAACTCCCGGCACGGGGGCCAGCGCCTGCGCCACCCCAATAAACAGGGCTACGCCAAAGCTCAGCGAGCGACTACCAGCTGTAACCCTGGCACGACGATCTGCAAAGCCCAGAAGCAGACCAAATAGCAGTGTCGTCGAGGCAATGACCGGCAGATTACGAGCATGTTCCTCGACAAAACCACCGAGAAACGCCCCTGTCAATCCAGCGGGAATCGATGCGAGCAGTAAATACCACACCGTGCGACTGTCGCCATTGGACGGGGCTCCAGCCAAAGACCGAAGCCAGGCGATCGAAATCAGCCGCAAGTCCTGTCGATAATAGAAGACCACCGCCGCAAGCGTCCCAACATGAACCGCTATGTCAAATGAGAGGCCCTGGTCCGGCCATTCCAGTAGTAACGAAGGTATAACCAGGTGAGCGGAACTGGATATGGGTAAAAACTCAGTGAGTCCCTGTAAAACAGCAAGAACAAGCGCCTGGGGCCAGTCAATCATTCTTGCTTGCCCTGCTCAGCTATCTTTTTCCAATTGATTTCATCTCGTACGTACACCGGTTGCACTTGCCTCGCGGACTGTAACTCGCCTCGTTTCGCAGCCGATAAGGCAAGCGGGATGAGGTCTCTCGCTTCTGGCACCAGCTGCGAATGAGCTTCGTCGATTGCCTCGCGCACAAACTGGGTACTTTCATCCAGAAATTCACAACCGCTCCCCACCGCCGTGACCCCAGTTATGCTTTCCGGCAAGCTCAACTGAGAAGGTGCGCAAGCCTGTGCGGGCCCAAGAGCAACGGGCAGACCATTCTCGACGCGATAACAGGCGCAATAAATCTCATTAATACGCGCGTCGATAGTGCTGAGAATAATATCTCCCTCCCGAACAAGCTCCGTTCGAATCGCCGTTTGTGCCTGACAAGCCAGTGTGGATACTGGAATGGCAGGCAGCCCGCTTGCGTATGCAAGTCCCTGCACGGCACTGGCGGCAATCCGCAATCCTGTGAAAGAGCCGGGACCGGAACCGTAGGCAATAGCCTCTACTCCATGCGCTTGCAGACGCCCGTCCGCAAGCAATTCACGCAACATGCCAAACAGCCTCTGACTGTGCTGGCGAGGGGTGATTTCGTGCTGCTGTTGAAGTTCTGGTTCGCGCCACAGTGCCACGGAGCAAGCTTCCGTCGCAGTCTCGATGGCCAATATGCCTTTCATCGCTTTGTACTTGATTCCGCGGGTAGGTGTTAAACTGAATTATCACACAGCAGCCAGACAGTAAGAACCACCCGTGAGCAATTTCATGACCAGACCACCCTTTATAAGCGGATTGATACTTGCCGGTGGTGCAGGCCGAAGGGCCGGCGGCCAAGACAAGGGTTTGCTCAATTGGCAAGGTCTACCACTGATCGACCACGTCTATCGCAGAATTGCCCCCCAGGTTAGTGAAGTGCTGATCAGTTGCAATCGCAATCGTGAACGCTACGCTGCCCTTTCGACAGTGACCAACGCCGACCTTCGCCCCGAATATCAGGGCCCATTAGCTGGTCTGGAGGCGGCCACCGCCGCGATTACCCATCCACTGGTAATGATTGTTCCCTGCGACACGCCTATCTTGCCTGCCAACCTTGCAAAGCATTTACTGCAAGCACTGGCACAATCACCAGAGGAATCTGTAGCCTACGCAAAAACCAGGGATGGCGGGCAATACCTTTGTGCGCTCATGCGCACAGAATGCTTGCTATCACTGCCGGCGTTTCTCGACAGTGGCCAACGCGCAGTTCGTCACTGGTATGAGCAAGTAGGTGCAGTGGCCGTTGATATGGATAACCAATCAGAGAGTTTTCTCAACATAAACGCACTGGCTTGAACCAGAGGGGCAAAAAAAAGCCCACCGACATTACTGCCGGTGGGCTTTGTTATTCAGCTGCTACTACTTTTTCTTTGCAGCTGCTTTTTTCTTGGGAGCGGCTTTTTTCTTCGCAGCTGCTTTTTTCTTGGGAGCGGCCTTTTTCTTCGCTACCGCTTTTTTCTTGGGAGCGGCTTTTTTCTTCGCTACCGCTT